>Ga0208250_1000021_pt1 | contig 66021 bp, 89 predicted proteins | sample CryBogCBE18Aug09_FD_184557 | JGI IMG/M metagenome (GOLD analysis project Ga0208250, IMG submission 184557) | Freshwater microbial communities from Crystal Bog, Wisconsin, USA - CBE18Aug09 (SPAdes) (version 2) | ecosystem: Environmental > Aquatic > Freshwater > Lake | place: Crystal Bog... | reverse complement strand
TTATTTTTTAAACTTACAGTTGATCCAAATATGTTTAATAGTATGATGTATATTGTTATTGCAGGTTTGGGTTTTACAGCATCAGAAAAATTTGCTAGTCCACCCAATCCTACATCAAACCCACAACAATAATTGACAATTCCTATTATATTTGATAGAATAATGTATGGATTATTATTCAGTATTGGGCGTTAATAAAGACGCAACACAAGATCAAATTAAAAAAGCCTATCGTAAATTGGCTAGTCAACATCATCCTGATAAGGGCGGTGACACACAAAAGTTCCAAGAAATACAAACGGCTTACGATACATTAAGCGATCCACAAAAGCGTAGTATGTATGATAATCCAAGACCACAATTTCAAGGTGGTTTTAATGGACCGCATGGATTTGCATTTTCAACAGACGGTACTGATATCAGTGATTTGTTTTCTCAAATATTTGGTCAACGTAGTCCTTTTGGTCAGCCCAATCGTGGTCATAATCAAAAACAAATTTTTAGAACTAGATTTAATGTATCATTACAAGATGCATATTATGGCAATAAACAAATGCTGAAAGTGCAAACTAACACCGGTTCTAATGTTATTACTATAGATGTGCCTAAAGGGGTGCATACTGGAAATCAAATTAAATATGATAATGTAATTGATAATGGTACATTATTAGTTGAGTTTGTAGTATTACCTGATTTAAAATTCGACAGACAAGACCACAATTTAATATGTAGTCATACCATTTCAGTGTTAGACTTAATAGTTGGAACTAATTTTGAGTTTACAACTATTTCTGGTAAAACACTTAATGTTAATGTAAGACCAGGAACACAACCATTTCAACAATTAAAATTATCAGGTCAAGGCATGCCCATTTTAAATACGCCTGCTTATGGAGACCAGATAATCTTGCTTAAACCCATAATTCCTGATAATATAGATCAAGATTTAATAGATAGTATTGAACGTTTCAAAAATAAATAAATGTATAAGGATTAACATGCAGACTAGCCCAGAGATTGAAAACATTATTGAACAAGCCCTTGTATACGCAAAAGAGCGTAATCATCTATATGTAACAGTAGAACATTTATGTTTAGCATTAGTTACATTCACACCATTTAAGAAAAGTTTAACAACATTCGGAGTTGAAACTGAAATGTTGATTAACGAGATGACAGACTACCTCAATTCATTGCACGCTATTGAATCAAAAGAACCAAACACACAACCTAAACGAACTAATAGTTTAGAACGTGTAATGAATCGTAGTGTAACACAAGTATTATTCACTGGTCGCAAACAAGTATTAACTATTGATCTTTACTTAAGTATTTGTGCAGAAGGTAACAGTCACGCACAATATTACTTACTAAAATATGGTGTAAACAAAACTGATTTTGTTAATCATTGGCAAAAAACTTATAAAGGTGGTGAGTACGCTACCAATTTAACAGATAGTCAAGCTGATGAAATTTTACAAGAATACACAACTAACTTAACTGTGTTAGCACGACAAGATAAAATCGAGCCAGTTATTGGTCGTATTCAAGAAATTGATGATATTATTAACGTATTAGCAAAACGCTTTAAGAGTAATGTGTTAATGGTAGGTGACCCCGGTGTAGGTAAAACTGCAATCGCTGAGGGTATTGCACTTGCTATTGTTAAAGGTGAAGTGCCTGAATTCTTACAAAAACATGAATTGTATTCATTAGAAATAGGTTCATTACTTGCTGGTAGTCGCTATCGTGGTGACTTTGAAGAAAAAGTCAAACAAGTACTGGAAGCATTGCGTACAAAGAAAAATGCTATATTGTTTATTGACGAGGCACATACCATGAAGGGCGCAGGCAATGCAACTAATGGTGGTGTTGACTTTGCTAATATGTTAAAGCCTGCTATTACTAAAGGTGATATCAAAGTAATTGCAAGTACAACATGGGAAGAGTTCTACGAAAGTTTTGAAAAAGATCGTGCGTTAATGCGCAGATTCTATAAGATTAGTGTTGACGAACCAAGTCCTGAATCTACAATTCGTATTTTAAGCGGCTTGGCTGCACGATTAAACGAATTTCATGAAGTCAATATCACAGACGAATCTATCAAGGCTGCTGTTGAGGGTGCTACACGTTATATTAGTGATAAGAAAAACCCAGACAAAAGTATTGACTTGTTAGACGCTGCTTGTGCAAAACAAAAAGTGCTTGGTAATAAAGACGCAATTATTACTAAAGAATTAATTCACGCACAAATTGAAAAGTACACTGGCGTCCCTGCTGATAAGTTAGCAGGAGATAACTTAGAAAAAATTAGTAACCTTGATGTAAACATTAAAGGTAAACTATATGGTCAAGATGAAACTGTTGAGCAAGTGCTTGAACGTGTTTATGTCAGTTTTGCTGGTATTGGAAATGAAAATAAACCAACCGCAAGTTTCTTATTCTTAGGCCCAACTGGTACAGGTAAAACTGAACTTGCTAAATTGTTAAGTAAGAACTTAGACATGCCATTGCTTAAGTATGATATGAGTGAATACAGTGAGAAACATTCAGTATCATCATTGATTGGTCCGCCCCCAGGCTATGTAGGCTTTGGTGACAGTCAGGTACAAGGTGGCAGATTGGTAAGCGATCTTAGTAAGAACCCGCATGCTGTAATGTTGTTTGACGAAGTTGAAAAAGCACATCCAGATATCTTTAATATTTTCTTACAAATGTTAGATGAGGGACGCATCACTGGTAGTAATGGTAAAGTAGTCAGTTGTAAAAACTGTGTTATTATCTTAACTAGTAACTTGGGTAGTGCTGATAGTGAACGTAATAACATTGGCTTTGGCACAATGGAGAAAACAGGTGAAGATGACCGTGCGCTTAAGGAATTCTTTAAGCCTGAATTCAGAAACCGTCTTGATTTGGTATGTAAGTTTAAGAAACTTGATATGCTTTCAATTAAGAAAATTGTCGTTAAATTCTCTGAAGACATTAAAAAGTCATTATTAGAAAAACACAATATTACTCTTAACTTAAGTGAGCCAGTTATTGAATATCTTGCCAATAAGGGCTATGACAGTAAGATGGGCGCAAGACCCCTAGCACGTAAGATTGACGAATTGATTAGAGTACCAATTAGTAAGAAAATCTTATTTGAACGTATCAAAGATTCAAATATTGTGGCTGTTTTAGAAAACGATCAAATTAGCTTTAATGTAAGTCAAAAGTCTGTGGCAAAAGTAGGGGAAGACGGTATTATCCAAGTAGAAGGATAAAACCAGACTTACAAGTGATAAATACTCTAATAATATGGAGTGTTTATGGCTAAGATTGTAGAAACGGTATTTGTAGTTAAACTCAGCCAATTGGTAAAAGATAGTCAAGATGCCCCATCTGTGGGTTTTGACGAATTGCCAAATACTATTGAAGAAGTAGTGCAGAGTTTAGTTGCTAGTGATGTTTTAGTTGAAGTGGAGAAAGCATAATGGCACAAACCACTACACTTACATTATTGCCTGAAACAGCCTGGTATGGTAACGGTGTTGCTAACATCTATGACGTATTTGGTAACCAACAACCTGCTGCATCATATTATCTAGCTAGTCAAAGTTTGCAAACCATTAATATCAGTTGCTTAGAGGTAACTGGAAATATTTCTATACAAGCTACATTAGTAAGCAATCCAGCAGAAAATGACTGGTTTGAAACTTATAGACTAGAATGTAATGCTATGGCAACAGCTAATACTTTACCTTATTTTAATTCTAACGCTCAATTATTCACCAACATAACCGGTAGCTATGTTTGGATGAGAGCAGTAGTTTATGATTTTGCTAACGGTGCAGTTCAGTTTATAAAGATGGCATACTAATGAGACAGATAGTTGTAATGCCCGGTGGTTTTCATCCTTTTCATGCAGGACATGCCAGTCTTTACAATGCCGCTAAAAAAGCATTTCCTAATGCTGATGTTTATGTAGCTGCAACTAATGATCAAAAAACAAGACCATTTCCTTTTTCTATTAAAGAAAAATTAGCAAAAATCGCAGGTGTTGCTCCTGGACATTTTGTTCAAGTAAAAAGTCCATTCAAAGCAGAAGAAATCACACAAAAATATAATCCTAACGAAGATGTATTAATCTTTGTACGTAGTGACAAAGATAAAAACGAATCTCCTAAGCCAGGTGGCGTAAAGAAAGATGGAAGTCCAAGTTACTTTCAACCTTATACAGGAAAAAATCTACAACCTTTTAGTAAACATGCTTACATGGCATATTTACCTACCGTAGAGTTTGGTTCTGGCATGACAAGTGCTAGTGAAATTCGTAATAAATGGCCAACTATGTCTACTAAGGATAAAGGTAAATTAGTAGCGCAAATGTATCCTAATGTATTAGGCAAAAAAGATGCTGCTAAACTACTTGCTAACATTGTAAAAATGTTAGACATGGGCATGTCAAATACTGAAACACAACCCGACGTAATTAAAGAGTCGGTGTCCAATTATCCTGATTATCTGCCAGAAAAATAATTTCACTCAGTTGTTACATAGTAAATAACTGTACAACTTGAGAGGAAATCATGGCGAATAAAAAAGTAACTAAACCAGCAAAAGCTTCAAAAGCTAAAGCTGAAAAGAAAGTCCCTGTAGAAAAATTACAGGAAATTGTAGAGCAACAAAACGCTGCACCCGCAGCTAACCCCCCAGCAACTACTCCTGCTAACCCGCAGCAAGGTCAAGTACAAGTTAATGTAGACTTTTTAAAGACTACACGTGTACACATTGCAATGCCGTGTTATGGTGGTATGTTAACTGAAAGCACATTTATGAGTTTCATTAAATGGGCAAACACCGCACGTCAATTAGGCATTGACTGGACATTGGAAACAATGGTCAATGAAAGCTTAATTAGCCGCGCACGTAATACACTAACAGCAAAGTTCTTAGACATGGCAGAAGCCACACACTTGTTCTTTGTTGACGCTGACATTGGTTGGGAACCATGGCACTTGTTAGTATTGTTAAATCGTGACGTAGACGTTATCGGTGGTTTATATCCAATGAAGACTATGCCAATCAAATGGGTAGTAAATGGATTTGAAGGCGCTGAAGAAGGCCCAGATGGTTTACAAGAAGTAAGCAAAGCTGGTACTGGGTTCTTGTTGATGAAGAAACATGTATTTGCTAAAATGAACAGTCACCCAGCTGTTAAACAATATAAGAACGATATCGGCTTAGATCCTAAGTACGATCAATACTTAAAGACATACTTTGACACAGCAGTTCGTCAAAATCGTTATTACAGCGAAGACTGGACATTCTGTGAAAACTGGCGTGACTTAGGTGGTCGCATTTGGGTTGACAAGCGCGTATTATTGCGTCATAGTGGTAGTTATGTATTCTGTATGGAAAATCAAGAACACTTGCTTAACACAATTGGTCCAATGTATGTTGAATCAAGAAAAAATCAAGCTCCACAACCTGATGCAAACGGTAATGTAACATTGCCAACAGGGGCACAATAATGAGCCAATATTGGGGATACCATTTACTTTTAGATTGCACAGCGTGTAATAAAGAAAAGATTATGGATGGAGATAACATCATTGCTTTTACTAAAGAATTGATCAAGCGTATTGATATGGTTCCAGTTGGAGAACCTCTAGTAAAGCGTTTTGCATTGCATGATGACACTAAAGCAGGATATAGTATGCTTCAATGGATTGAAACATCACATCTTTCTGGTCACTTTATTGATTCTAACGGCGATGCATACTTTGACGTTTTTTCTTGCAAGCCATTTAGCAATCAAGTTGTAATTGATACCGTTCGTGAGTATTTTGCTCCCGAAAATATTAATACTACATATCTTACAAGAGATACTAGAGTTAAATCGGCAGAAGTTGAACAGTTTGTTGAACTACCTTCAAAAGACTAATCAACTAATATAAAGCCCCGAAAGGGGCTTTATTTTCACACTAAATATCACGATGAAACCTTTTCAATGGATACATTTTATTGATCTTGACCAGGATAATTTTACTGGTATCAATAATCCACTCAATTTAAGTAATATAGGGTTAATACATCAATATCCTTTAGAAATTAGACAAAACTTAGCTAATTGTTACATAGAAGACGTTTTAAATAACCCAGACCTTTATCATGATAAAAATTTGTTGTTATTGTTGCCGTTGCCGCAATGCCCAACTGAAATATTACGAAATGACAACCATTATAAAATTTATATGAATCTTTTAATTTCATGTGTAAAGATATTAGCTTTAAGACCAGGTAGCAGATTAACTATAGGTTGCGACTGGGACGAATATAATATAGCCAAATACCAAACAGATGATGGTTCTATTAGAGACCTTATCACTGAAATATTTGATGTGTTTCGTAAATATAAAGTTAATTTAAACAGATTAACATGGTTATATTGTAACACTATGATACCAACTTGGATTAAAGAACGAGTTGCTGACAACGAATCTGTCCCTCAAACTATTTACCATGCATATTATCTTTATAGATTAAAAAATTTAGATATAGAATATCAACCTACAATTTCTAATAGAAATATAAAAACTCATTGGATATTAAGTCTTAATCGTAGAGCGTCACAGCATAGATTAGCATTTTGTTTTTTAATGCATTGCAATAAAAAACGTCCTAATTATATAAGCTGTCGCATAACATTAAATAATGATCCTAATGACACATATATCAATGATGATTACAGATATAAGTTTGATGATATTAAAAAATATATAGAAGATAACAACCAACAATGGTTTGAAAAACCTATAATAAAACGTAAGTCAGGAATCGTTAGCGGTGTCAGTAGTAGTAATATAAGAATCTATGATATAGTAAGATATAATGAATTTTATAATTCATTACCTTGGGTACTTGATCACCCGCCTGATTTAAATAACAAAGGACTTAGTGTAAATTATCAAGACAGTCTACCAAAAAACATACCTGAAGCTACAGCATGTTATGTAGCCACTGAAACATTTTTTGACGATGATAAAGAAGGATATCAGGGTTGGGTATCTGAAAAAACACTTAAAAGCTTTTTTTATGGATTACCTACTCTTTGGGTAGCCCCTCATAATACAGTTCAAGCTATTAAAAATTTAGGGTTTAAAAGCTATGAGGGTTTACTCAACGAGAATTACGATAGTGAAGTAGACCCCAAACGCAGACTGTCATTGATTTTCGATGAGGTCAACCGTATTCAAAAAATAGATGATATTAACGCATGGTATCAGCAAGGCATGGATATATATTTGTATAATCGTAATCTTTTACACCAATACATGGATCAAAATATACCAGAAATGATTGAACAATTTCACATTAAAAACTGTAATTTTTAATATCCACAAACTGTAAAAAATGATAAATATATCATAAACTCGGGTATTTTATATGAAAATTAATCACATCGTAGAATCAACAGTAGCAGGTGCAGTCGCTCCTGTAGCTATGCCAATGGGCAAAACACGTAAACGGGTTAAAGAATTTGCTAACGTTCCAGGACTTGAGCCTGTAGCAAAAGTTATGAAAAATAGAAAAGCAAAACGCATGGGCCCATATATGAATAGCCCAGTACTTGAAGGGCGTATGAAAGATATAGCGTATGATCTTGAACACATGCGTGATACAGAATTTACTAAAAAATACGGTAAAACTAAACAACAAATTAGAAGTTCTCTCAAGGAAAATACTAATGAAACAATGTCACGAGTTTTAAGTAGTACACAAAAAGAATTAGTTAAAAAATACAAAAAGTCAAATGATCCTAGTGATCTTAAAACAGCCATCAAAGCAGGAGTTACACCTAAAGAATTAATGGGTGATAGCGATAAACCAAAACTTGATGAGGATGATATTATTGTAGTTCCCGGATTAAAAAGAAAGTCATCTGAATTGATGCCTAAAGATGCTAATGAAATGGAACGCATTGAAATGGCGTTAGGCGATTTAAAACAAAGTGTTAAAAGTTCAAAAGTAATTTATGATATCTTAAAAAGCCGCGGTGATGAAATTGAAGGCTGGGTGCAAGAAAAACTTGCTAAAGCAGAAGATTACTTAAACACAGTGCGCGAATACTTAGAAGGCAAAGTAGCATTAGAAGCTAAATTTGCTCAACAAGAACCTACTTCAGGTGGCGCAATTGCTGGTGTAATCGCTGCTGAAAGTGTAAATGAAGCAAGTATGTCTTTATATGGACCAAACGGTTTTATGAACAGATATATAGAATACTTTAGAGAGTATACCAATTATGGTCAAGATCCATTAAAAGTTAAATTAGCACTTGGTGCAATTTATTCAGCATTGAAAAATGATTGGAATCTTACTGACACTGAAGCAAAACGTCTTGCACTTGAAATAGAAGACAAAGGTTCTAAAGAAATAGCTGCTGAAGTAATCACAAAGAAAACACCAGCTGGTGAGATTATTAGTGATTTTCAAAAAAGCAAGAATAAAAAGTTCAAAGGCAAATCAAAAGAAAAACGTAAAGAAATGGCATTAGGTGCTTATTACAGTATGCACCCTGAGAAATCAAAGAAAAAATAAAATGAGAAGCCTTAGTGAACATTTATATCATCCAACTAAAGGATTTTATCTTAAGTATATTGATTGGTATAAAATGCAAACAAATTACGGAAAAGATACACTTAAATCTAAGTTTGCTATAAGTGTGATTTATACAGCACTTAAAGAACAGTGGTACTTAGATGAAAAAAGTGCAAAATTACTTGCTCTTGAAATAGAAGATAAAGGTCAAATAGAAGAATGAGCCAAGATAAAAAGAGTGCGATACTCGAAGGTTTGACAAATGAAGATTGGACAGGCGGGGAAACTGGCCCAGTCGTTGGTTTTTATGCTGGCGAAAAAACACCTGAAGAAAATCCATATGGTGGACAAAAAAGTAGAAAATTTCGAGGAGCTATTAGCGAGACTCCAAATGAAACACCAGTTGGAGATCAGCCAGGTGGTTGGCGCACATATAGTCCTAAGCCTGCAGGCTTAGATGAAAGTGAAGAAGAATTAGAAGAAGATTTACATAAGTGGTTTAAAGAAAAATGGGTTCGTTTTGGACCAGACGGTAAGATCAAAGGTCCATGTGCTAGAGGCAGTAGTAAAGAAGGTAAGCCAAAGTGTTTGCCTCAAAGTAAAGCACATAATTTAGGTAAAAAAGGTCGTGCAAGCGCAGCAGCACGTAAGCGCAGAGAAGATCCAAACCCAAATCGTAGTGGTAAAGCTATAAACGTAAACACAAAAAAGAAAAAAACAAATGAGGGTGTCATGGACGTCACAGAAGGCGAAAATTGGTCAAAACACAATAACAAGCGTGTAGGTGGAATGAGTAAAAAGAGTGTTAGCGTATATCGCAGAGAACACCCTGGTAGTAAAATTCAAACAGCAGTAACCACTAAACCAAATAAACTTAAAAAAGGTAGCAAAGCAGCAAAACGCCGTAAAAGTTTTTGTGCTAGAATGCGCGGCATGAAAAAACATCGCACAAGTGCTAAAACAGCACGTGATCCAAACAGTAATATAAACAAAAGCCTACGTAGATGGCACTGTGAGTCAGTTGAAGAATTAAATGAATTATTAATGCTTGCTGAGGCATGGAGTGAAAAATACAAACGCAGTATTAATTGCAAACATCCAAAAGGCTTTAGTCAGCGTGCACATTGTGCAGGCAAAAAGAAACACAATGAAAGTGTTGAAATGGAAATGACTTGTCCTGACTGCGGCATGTGTGAAACTCATGCCAATAAAAAACCAAACGAGTTAGACGAAAATTGCTGGAAGGGTTATCACAAAGAAGGTAACAAAAAATTGTTTGGCAAAACTGTTCCTAACTGTGTGAAGAACGAAGGTGTGGCGGAAGGCTCCGAGAACTTCAACGGCATAGACATTGACATGGACCTAGAAGGTGACGAAATCATGGTGCGAGCCATGGCAAATGGTCGTGAACTGGGCCATGTGATTTTTGTGGAAGACGGAGAATATTTACTACCGCAGGATTTAGAAGTAGACGAACGCTATCAAGGTCAAGGCATTGCCGCTACCATGTACGACTATGTAAAAAGCAAAGGTTATAAAATACGCCGCAGTTGCCGACAAACAGATGCAGGTGCTGGATTTTGGGCAAAACACCGTCCTAAACAAAATGTCTGGGAACAAGGTGTGGCGGAAGCCTTAACCTATCCACAGAAACATAGTTCTTGGTCTGTACAGTCTCCTAAAAAGAATGAATTCAATACTCCATATAAATTACATCAAGGCGAAGAAGCCAAGGCTCACGCCGAACGCATAGGTGGAAAATTAGTAAAAGTTGATCAACGTGGTCATGCTATTAGAGCATCAGAAGGTGTGGCGGAAGAAAAATGTCCACATTGTGGTGGTGAGTTAGTCAGTGAAGATATGATTAACGAAAAGAAAGATGCCTGCTATTACAAAGTCAAGCGCCGTTATAAAGTATGGCCCAGTGCATATGCAAGTGGTGCATTAGTTAAGTGCCGCAAAGCTGGTGCTAGTAACTGGGGCAATAAAAGCGAAAGTGTTATGGATGAAGCTGTTGACCCAAATCAAATAGCTAAAGTAAAAGCGGCACAACAAAAAGCCCTACAAACAGCAAAAGCTGTAAAAAATTATGAAGGTGATTTGATTAATGTCTTAGGACAAGTTGATCAAATTGCTAAAAGTGCAGGTGTTGACTTAGACTATCATTTAACAGATGCTAAACAATCTGTTTATGACTTAGAAAATGCTTTCTTTAAAGCAGCAACTGAACCATTTGAAGATATGGTTGATTATATTGAATCAGAAAAAATGAATACACATGAGGCAGCAAATCCAGCACAACAAGCAGCTATTGCTATCGCTATGAAAAAAGCTGGCAAAAAGCCAAAAAACGAAGATACTTCATATGCAGGCGGCGGACAAGGTGGTGCAGCAGGACAATCATATCGTTTGTTCAAAGCTAAACCAGCTGGTTTAAAAGAAATGGATAGTTTTGATAACGCTGTAAATTATAAAGCCGTTCCAGCTGGTTATAAAGAAAGTGCAATTATGAAAGGTATTCAAACTGAAAAGTTTGATCCAAATGTTCCTTATTATACTTTAATGATCGATGGTAAACCAAAAATTACTATGAAGAATCTTGATGCTATGCAAGAGTTAGTAAAAGATTACAAAAAAGCAAATCCTAAGGCTGACGTTAAAATAAAATCAAGTGTAGAAGTAGAAGAAGCACGTACAATAGGTTTATATAATCCACAAACACAGAAAAAAGAATATCGTGTAGTTTATGCTAACAATAAACCTGTAATGTATTTTGGTATAAATGATATAACTGAATTAAAATCATTATTGGATTACATGCAAGAAAAGAATCCTAATGTAAAAATAGAAGTTAAAAAAGAAATTGTTACAGAAGATAAAGAATCAGCAATAAACACAGACAAATTAACTGATACAATTGTTGACTTTTATAAAAACACACTTAACGGCACTAGTGCAAAACCTGTAAAAGATTTTGATAGTAAAGCACAAGAATTAATCGGTCAAGCTACTGATGCTAGAATTAAAAAGAAAGTAATATCTGTATTAAACAAAGCACGTGAAAACCCAATGATTCAAGGTGGAGTTATCACAGCAGTAAGGGCTATACTTGCAGGCAAAATACTTGGCTTTGCTAGTGGACATGATTTAAGTCCACGTGAAACAAATGTATTATTGCAAGGTATATTAAACACTGTTATACCAACAATGGTAAGCATAGTTAATAAAAAAGACTGGAAATCAGCAATCAAATATGTATTGGCAAGTTTCTTAGTTGGCGTTGGTATGGCATCATTAGAAGAAACTAATAGCACTGGCATGGGCGGCGGTAGCGCGGGTGTTGGTGGCGGTGGAATGCCAAGGGGAACATACGAAGAAGAATATGGACCTTTTAAAAGCAAAGGTCCTAGAAGAATAACAGCAATGACATACTAGGAGATTATAAATGTCACACTTAAAAGATGTAAATATGAATTATGTAAAGCATTTATTAAGAGCGTGGCAAATAGCAGTAGTATTAATAGTGCATGGTATATTTCCAAATATTTGGCAGCACAAAGCAAGCGATATGATTAATAAAAGGTAAGAATATGTTAGCAGAACAATTAAAAGTATTATTAGGTAGCACATTTGTTTTATACACAAAAACACATGGCTTCCATTGGAATATTGAGGGAAGTAATTTCCCACAATATCATAAGTTTTTATTAAAGACTTATGAAAACATTTATGAAACAATAGATGTTGTTGCTGAATACATCAGAACATTAGATGTATACACACCAGAAACATTGGCTAGAATGTTAGAGTTAAGTGTTATTAAAGAACAACCAATGATTCCTCGTGCTGAATTAATGTTAAGAGAATTATTAGCAGATAGCAAAATAATGACAGGTTTAGTTACTGAAATTTTTGATGTTGCTACCGAAGCTAATGCACAGGGTATTGCTAATTATATGGCTGAACTTCAAGACTTATACACAAAACTTAGTTGGATGTTAGAAGCAACATTAAAAACAGAAAGAGAATAATATGAAAAAATTATACATTATCGGAGCTTTGTTACTATTAGGTTATTGCACAAGCAGTAATGCATGGACACAACGTGATCCATTGCCAGTGTCACAATGTAGTGTACATGCAGTTTATGGCGCACCTATTAGTAAAACACAGTTGACACAGATTTGCCGTCAAGCATATCTAGTTGGTTATGACGCAAGTAGTAAAATTCCAGAATACGTAGAATGGACACTAACACCTGATCACGCATTAGGTTGTGTTGAACGTAGTAACGCATTTACAAGTGATAACAGTATTAAAAATGGCGCAACACCAAATGACTACGCAAAAACAGGTTATGACAAAGGTCATATGGCACCAGACGGCGATCAAAGCTGGGACCAACAAATTGAATATGAAAGTTTCTTAATGACTAACATGACACCGCAAGCAGGTAGCTTGAATCGCGGTATATGGAAATTATTAGAAACAAGTTTTCGTGGTTGGGTAGTACAAGGCAACACAGAATATACAGCAATCAGTGGTGCTATCTATGATAGCAATGACAAAAAGATTGGCAGTGGTGTAGTTGTTCCACACGCATTTTTCAAAGTTATATTCAATAATAAAACTGGTGAATACGCAGGTTGGGAATTTCCACATGTTGATCCATATCCTAACTTAGGCAATGACTTAACTAAGTTTCGTAAACCAGTTAAAGACATTATGACTGACAGTGGCATGATGATTATGTTACCTAAAAACGGTAAAGAATTAGCTGTTGGTAAAGAATGGCCTATTGACTACGGCAAACTAACTAATGCTAAAAAAGCTAAGTGCGGTGCTAATGCTAAGGACGACTAATGGAAGATTGGGAAAAGGAACTTGAAAAGTGGAAACGTATTGCTGGTGTAGATAAAATCAGCGATATTAAAGATAAACAACGTCCTAATATTGCTCAGATAATAAAAGATCGTGGTATTAAGGTAGGCAGTAAAGAATACATGGATTTAGCCTTTGGCAGAAATACTAAAGAAAAGACCCTGTATGGGCTACAATTGACGATTATGAGTATGCCAGCTGGGTTTCGTGGTAGGGTTAAAAAACGATGAGAGCGAACGAATTTTTAATTGAAGACACTGAACCACATAAAGAATATTATGATGGGTTAATGCTCAGCCTAGGTAGTGGCACAAATAATGAAATTAAATTAACAGCTTACGACAAAACAGGCAACATAGAATTAGGACATGTTGATTGGAAAGTCAGTGGTCCTAAAAAAATCTCTTCATACTACACACATGTTAAAAAACCCTATCGAGGACAAGGTATCGCAAATAAAATGTATAATTTTATGAAAAATAAAGGTTATACAATTAAGAAAAGTCAAGGGCTAACACACGCGGGTAAACAGTTTTGGAACAAAAATCGCGGAACTGAAGAGATTTGGGAAGCAGCTAATTATCTAGTAAGACATAAACATACAAAACAAGTTATAGCAACTTTTAGTGACTATGATGAAGCTATGGAATTTCTAATGCGTATGCCATACGATAAACGAGATCAGTATGTTGTAATGAATAAACCTGTGCATATATGAAACCATTTGAATTTATTTCCGAAGTTAAAACATATTCAGCTTTTTACTTTGCAAAAAAAGCAGCAGATAAACTTGGACATAAGGTAGTTAAAAGCCCGGCAGGATATTACACAACAGCACAACTTGATGACCCTCGTCCTGCAGTAATGATCAACCCAAATAGAGAAGATATAGAACCTAGATTAAAAGCTGAATTAGAAAAACTTATAAAACAAAAAAAAGAATTCTTAGCATTACAATTAAAAGTTTCTTCAGGTTTTCTACAAGGTAAAGAATACGAAGATCAAATCACTAGAGAAAAATGGCGAGAAATAAAAGATAATATAAAAGGTGTGCGTAGACAATTAAAATTTCTACCCCACAAATATATCACAGAACAATCTATTCAAGAACAAAGCCCTGACACATTAGAGGGAAGTTTTACAGTTGATTTGGTAGACAGTAAAATGTGGTTGTGTCAAAAGTTAGCTAAGTTATTAAAAGGTAAATCAGCAGGCAGAATTTATGCATTAGGTAGTTGGTATGGCAATATTGGGATATTCTTACAACAAGCTGGCATAAAATTTGATGATTTAGTATTAGTAGAAACTGATGAAAAACTATTAAACGCTAGTGAAAAATTATTACAACCTTTATATGATGAGGGAAGAGTAATATTATTACATCAAGATGCCAAAGATGTAGTTTATGAAAAACCAGCAACAGTAATTAATTGTTCTACTAATGACATGGATACGGATTGGTTAGATGCTGTACCTAACAATGTACTAGTAGCTATGCAAGGTCGTAATAACGTAGAAGACGTTCCAACTAGAACTTCAACGTTAGAAGAATTTGATGAGTTGTTTCCATTACGCAAAGTAGTATATCTAAACAAAATTTCATTAGAAGATCCCGAAGTCAAATATCAACGATATATGAAAATTGGTTTTAAATGAACATAAAAGACTATAAATGTTTTTTACAAAATAACTTTTTATCAGAAGATTTGTTTTCAGCATTAATGCAAACAAAAGAATCATACGTAACTAGAAATAATATAATAGTAGATTCTAATAAAAATGTAGATTTTAAAAACGAAGGCTCAGAGGGTTGGGTACGTACCTATGTGTCTGAGTTAGATGATCTTGCTAGTATTTTTAATATTCATTTTATTGAATTGTTTAAGTTAACCAAACAAAAATTAATAATTGAGGGTGCTAGTAATCCTAGATTGCACGGTATTAGGTTTTATCGTAATCCTGAATCAATGGCCTGGCATAAAGATTACCACGAAGACAATATACCTGATAATAAAAGATTGTTGTGTGTTTTTATGTTGGGTCCAGAATTACCTGAAAATCAAAGCGATACTTTTACAGTAAGTATATATCCAGATAGTCCCGGGCATTGGGGATTGGGGTTTGTAGCACAGTTAAAACCAAAAACAATTGTAGGACATAATCAAATGTTTGGGCATGAATTTTTTCATCCTAACGTAAATACTATGGATAATCGTGATATTTTAACATTACTATGGTATGACGAATAATGAACATAAAAACCTATACAATAGATAATCATAACGTATATCAAGTATTTGATGTATTAGATGATTTGGCCTTTAATAATATACAACAACAAAAAAGTAATTTGTGGTTATGTCCAGGGGAACACAATATTAATCCTGTAATTAGATGTTTTGATATTCCTAACTATACAGAATTAGATAACTGGGAATTTAATATTGGTTCAGCATTTGTAACACTTCTTAAAACAATCAACAAAATTATAAGTGAAATTGAAAATACTGACATAGAATTAGTGCAGGTTGGAGCGCAAAAAAATAATCAAAGACATGGATTCCCCTGGCATAAACATCGCTTACCAACAATAAAATATAAAAATAATGAACTTTATGTAGGCATATTTTATACACATAATAACTGGGATCAAGAATATACCAACAAATTTGATGGGTCTTTAAGAGTTAGTATTGACGAACAACATAGTGGGTTTAAACTGCCTTGTATTTCAAATTCATTGGTTATACATGATAGTTATTTTGGGCATTGTTTGGACAATTTATTACCTGGCTGTCCAATAGAACGTGAATGTTTTTTTTCAAATTGGGCAAAAAAATGTATAAAAAATTGACATAAAATTTAAAATGTGCTATACTAATAACCTTTGTAATGTGATAAATATAGTAGAGGAAATGTTATGAGAAGTAATGAATTTTTAATCGAAAAGAAACATAAAAAAAGCCCCGTAAAAAAGGCTAAACACGATGATTGGGAAGATCAAGACGACTTACCTAATGATCCAGATGAGGATAAAGTTCCGCATATTTTAATGCAGTTACGCAAAGCTTTAGACGTTGACGGTGATTATCCTGTTAAGTTTAAAGACGGCACAAAACATAAAATTCCACACGAAATCAGCAAAAAGTTCGTAGAACGTTACTTAACATTAAAACCAGCTGATCGTGAAGTCATGCAAGACATGGCTGTTGCTAGTTTAGAAGGCTTTAAAAAAGCATTATCTCAAAAATTTAGCCCTCTTAGTGAGCCTAGCATCTACGATAGATAATATCGTCACATTAAAACGACCCAAAAACGCTAAATATATCAGTAGACCTCTATATGAGGTTTACTTTTATATAGGTGTTAAATGCAGGCTATTTTTGATTTAATAGGTAAAGTAGGGTTTCCAATCGCAAGTGCCATGCTTAGTGGATTCTTTATCTTTTTAAGTGTAAAGTACATACTTAAAGGGGTAAGTGACAAGGTTATGGGGTTAAAGGGTATAATTACAGCATTAGACAATCGTGTTAAAACCATGAATAATGATGTAATTCGTGTTGATATGACTATCAGCAATTTGTTAGGACTTAAACCAGACATTGATCGCATCGCTAGAGCAGATGGTAAGGTCGATGCAAGACGAGACTAAATCTATGGAATCGGAAGATACTGTATTCAAAGGAAAGTTTTCCTTGACCGAAGGGCACAACATAGTATTTGACAAGAAGTTAACAGCAGAAGAACTTAATGTCAAAGAAGATGAGCAATTCGTTGTCAAGATTGTAGATGGAATAGTTAATTTGATTAAAGTGACGTGGTAAATGGAAGCACAAGCATTAGCAAAAATAGGTGATTTAATAAGTCAATATGGCTTTCCTATTGTATCAAGTGTTATGTTGCTTTACTTAGTATGGTTTATATGGAACTATATTACTAATCACATTGAGAATGTGCTTAAAGAAAGTAACATTACACTAATCGCTTTGATTGACAGAATTAGAATGTTGGATAATGATATTATTAGACTACAACAAAAGTTAGATACTACTATTATACTGCGTGACGCACAAGAATTGAGAAACAAAGCGCAGGGTAAAGGTGGTAAAGAAAAAGTTAAGGTTGATAGTAAATGAACATGAAATTAAAACTAGAAGTCTTAAAAGTGCTCTTGCTTGAATTAGAGTGGAGCAGCGAAAAGAACAAGGAAAAGAAAGATGAGAAAACTAACACAAGCACTAGTGTTCCTGCTACTACTGGGGGTAGTGACAAGAAGTAACAGTGCGCCACTGCCAGACTTTCAATTTAAAAGTCCGAGTTTTAATGGGCAGAATTACGGCACCTATGTTCTAACAATTGAGAACGAAGAATACACACGCCAACAAGCAATACAACAAGCATTATTGGCTGCTCAACAACAAGCCATCAACGATGCTAAAAACACACCATTAAACGAATTCTTAGCCAACTTAGAAAGTAGAATACTAGCACAAGTTAGTCAAAACTTAGCCACTGCTATGTTTGCAGGTGGCAGTGCAACAAGTGGCACATTTGCTTTCCAAGGTAATACAATTTTTTGGCAAAACACTGGTGGAAATATTGTATTAACAATTACTGATAGTTTAGGCAACACAACAACAATTACTGTACCATTAGGCACATTTAATATAACAGGAAGTGGAACAGGTCCATGAAAAAGTTATTAATATTATTACTAACGCTATCATTAACTGGATGTGCGTTACAACAGAAAATGTTTAAAGAGGAATTGCCTACTGTCGCTCCTAATAGGTTGCAGCGTGAGTTTGATATTATACCTCCTCCAGCAAGTCCTAAAGTTATAGTAAGCGTTTATAAATTTACAGATTTAACAGGTCAACGCAGAAACAGTGGCACATATGCTAGTTTTAGCAGTGCTGTTACACAAGGTGCAGAACCATTCTTAATACAAGCATTACAAAATGTAGGCAAAGGTCAATGGTTCGATGTTGTAGAAAGAACAAATGTTGATGACTTAATTAAAGAGCGCACCATTATTAAACAAATGCGTGATGCTTATGAAGGTAAAGATGCTCAACAATTGCCGCCAATGCTATTCGCAGGAATAATATTAGAAGGTGGTATTGTAGGATATGATAGCAGCACAGTAAGTGGTGGCTACGCATATCGTTGGTTAGGCATTGGTCCTAGTACACAGTACAGTAAGGACATAGTAGTTATTAGTCTCAGAGCAGTAAGTGTTGCTACAGGTAAAGTCTTAGTAGCAGTTACAGTTACTAAGACAATATACTCAACGGCAGATAGTGTTGCTGTCTTAAGATTCTTCAGAGAGGGAACACAGTCGTTTGAGTTGGAAACTGGCTTGACAATAAACGAGCCAGGTACATTAGCAGTTAAGACCGCAATCGAGGCTGCTGTTGTAGAGTTGATAAAAGAGGGTGAACATAAAGGGGTTTGGGATTTCAAATATCCAATGCCACCCCCAGAAGAATCTTGGTGGGATAAACATGTAGACACAACCAATAATAATAATAAAGTGTCTGAGGAAAAATAAAATGAAGTTCAGTAAATTAATTGCCTTAGTTTTAGGATTATTAATAACTGTTACAGCAGTTGCAGGTGACAATAGTATCTATATCAGTCAAACTGGTAGTAATGCTACTGTAAGTGTAACGCAAGATGGTGCGGGTAATATTTTACAAGGGTTGCCAGGAGCAGGTAATGGTAGTACCAATCCTGCGATTATTAATGGCGACAACAATAATGTTACAATAAACCAAGTTGGTACAGGTAATACATTAAGCATGGGTATTGCTACAACTACAGCAAATGGAGTTAGCAATGGTAATAATTACACCTATAGTTTAACAGGTAATAATGGCAATGCGATTATTGACAGTAACGGCGACGGTACTGGTCAAAGCGAAAGCAATAACTTATCTGCTACATTAACAGGTAATTATTCAGGGTTGAAATTCTTTATGCTTGGTAGTCAGAACAGCAGTACAATTACAACTGCAGGTGGTTCATATAACAGTGTGATATCTACTATCAATGGTAGCAATATAACACAAAATATTGACATCTCAGGTGGTGGTAATAATAGTGTGGTTGTCAATCAAGGTATAGGCGGAAGTGCTATAGGTCTTACTGCGGTAAATCTTAGTGGCACAACCAGCGCAACTACTGACAACAATGGATCAGCAAGTATTACAATTGTAGGCGCAAGCAACGAGGTAACATTAGATCAAGAAGGTGGCACAGGCTCAGGTGGGCATACCTTTGTAATTAGTTTAACTGGTAGTAGTAACATCGCAAACATTACACAGTTAGGTACTAGTTTTAATAGTACTATAAACTTACACAGTACAGGCAACGGTAATACATTTACCATTAGTTCAAATACACACTAGAGGTTATAATGACTAAAAGATATGTGGGGTTGGGGTTATTATTATTGATATTCTCACCCCACATCTATGGTAGTGTGGGTAGTATTACAAATCAAATTAAAACAGTTCCACAAATTGTAAGAGATAAAAACACATTGCCGGGTGTTAAGGGCACTGGTGTTGAAATGAATGATACTATTAAAACAACATTAGGTATTGCCGATATTACATTTGTTGATGATACTAAAGTACAAGTCAATGAAAATAGCAAACTTGTTATTGATGATTTTGTTTATGATCCCAAAGGTAAAACTCCCAACAAACTAGGATTAAAGTTTGCTGCTGGCACAGTACGCTATGCTAGTGGCGCTATAGCACATAACAATCCTAACAGTGTGAACATTAACACACCCGCAGCCACTGTGGCAGTTCGTGGTACAGATTTCAGCGCAGTTGTAGATGAGTTTGGCGAGAGTAGTATTATACTATTGCCAAGTTGTCCTGCAAACTATATTAATGTAGAAACCGATTGTAAGACAGGTGTTATTGATGTTTATAATGACGCAGGTAGCGTTACATTAGATAAACCCTTTATGGGTACAAAAGTTGTTAGTAGACAACTTGCTCCCAGTAAACCTGTTGTACTTAATTTGAATCCTAATCAGATTAATAACTTATTGATCGTTAGCCCACCCAAAGAATTCAAACAACAGGAAGTTAGCAAAGACACCAATGTAATTAGACAAAATGGTGACATGTTAGATATTGATTATCTTAAACAAGATTTCTTAAAAAATGAACTAGCAAATTATAATCCATTGGGTGATGATCCATTGGCTATTTCATTGTTACAGCAAAACTTTTTAGATGATATCTTTCATATATTAAGTGAGCAGTTACGTATGGACGCAGCAGCATTATTATCTAATATGTTAAATCCAGAAAATCAATTATTGCCAGATTGGTTTCCAAGTAGTAATGTGACTAAATTAGTCACCCCAATAAATGTAACATTAAGTCGTGATGACGGCAGCGATGTCCAAAGTGTTACTACCACAACGCAAGATCGTGTTACAATAACAATGATTGAAAATGGCGTGACTATTAAGAACCGTGTCAATGACGGCAAAAGTAGTACAATTATATTGAGGCAAAACTAATGAAATACTTACTATTACTATTATTGTTTCCATTAACTTGTTTTGCTCAGAATAACCCAAACATCTATATCAATCAGGTTGGTGACAATAACACATATAATGTCAGTCAAGAATATAGCGGTGACTATATCAAAATCACTGCTGGCTTTATGAGCCCGGTTGACGGCAATTCGTTTACTGTCACACAAAATGGTACTGGATCATTGATTGCTGGCATAGATTTACAAAGTGGTATTAACAATACATTTAATGTTATACAAGGTGGCTCAGGCAATAATGTAGCAAAAATCAATGGCGTTGTCGGTGATGCCAATGGCATTAGTGTCACTCAATCAGGAGCAAGTAACAACACCTTCATACTGTCAACTACAGCAGGAACGCTAAATAGTGCTAATACAGTTAATGTTACACAGAGTGGAAATTCAGGAGCAGATAAAAGTTTTAGTCTAACACTCAATGGAAGCAGCGGTGCAACAGTTACTGTAATACAGGACAATCCTACAGTAAGTAACAGTGGCAGCATGACTATAAGTTGCCTTATTTGCGGTAGTTATAGTTATATTAGACATTAAGGCTGCGATCATGTTAAAGAAAATACTACTCAGTCCTTGGACTGCCTTACTCACATTAGCACTTGTACTAACTGTACGAGTAATCGATACACATTTTGTAGAAAGCATACGTTTGCGTTACTTTGATACGCTTATTGCCAACAAAGAACCCAGTGCGTTAATTGATAGTCCTATTACTATCGTAAACATTGACGAAGAAGCACTTAACAAGTATGGACAATGGCCATTGCCACGAACTGAATATGCCAAAATCGTAAACGAGTTATATGCTAGAAACGCAGGTCTAGTAGTATTAGACATTATGTTTAGTGAACCTGATAGATTAAATGGCGACAGTGCTTTAGCAAGTGCTATGTATCAACATCCTGTTGTACTAGTAAACGTGCCAAGTGATAAAACTAAAAATATTCCAAGAAAACCTGGTACTGCTGTAATCAACAGTGACTTTCAAGATCGCATTGTAAAGTACCCAGGCATTATTGCTAACATACCTGTACTTGAACAAAATGCTGTGGGCATTGGTACAGTTAATACATTGTCAGAAGTTGACGGTGTTACACGCAGAATGCCACTTATTACAAGTGTAGATGGTAACTTATATCCAAGTCTTGTTATGGAAATATTGCGTGTAGCAAGTGGTGACACTACAACACAAATTAAACTCAATGAACTTGGCGTTGAAAAAATGCGCATACCTCAATATGGTCCTATTACAACAGATAATTTGGGTCGTGTTTGGGTAGATTACAGTCAAAGTTTTAATATTAGTAGTTTGTCACATTTGCCAAAAGATTTCAATGGCGGTGTAGTAATTGTGGGCCCAACTGCTGCGGGCATTAGTAACCCAGTACCAACAAGTATTGGCGCAGTGTATCCACATTATCTACAAGCACATTTATTAAACACTATGATGAATGGTGTTGTGATTAGTCGCCCAGATTATGCTGACGGCGCCGAATTACTTGCTATATTGGTGTTAGGTATAGTATTATTACTATTAACGAGGTATGTATATGTCGGTTTGGGATCGGTTGTTGCTATCGTTTGTGGTATTGCGTATGCTAGCCACTGGGCTTTTACTAATCATCTTTTACTATTTGATATCACTTTCCCCATCGGAGCTATCATCCTTGTGTCACTCCATGCCTATGGTGTCAAGTTTGTCTCAGAATTTTTGCAGAAGCAACAAATAAAGAAACAGTTCGGCACTTACTTGTCGCCAGCAATGGTTGAGAAGTTACAAAAGAATCCAGAGTTGTTAGCACTTGGCGGCGAATCAAGAGAACTGTCAATTATGTTTACTGATGTTCGCGGCTTCACAACTATCAGCGAACATTATGGTAAAGACGTTCAAGGTCTAACAAAGATCATGAATCGTTATATGACAGCAATGACTGCCAAGATTTTAGAGAACAACGGAACTCTTGACAAGTACATCGGCGATGCGCAGATGGCATTTTGGAACGCTCCACTTGATGATGCAGACCACGCTAAAAACGCATTGCGCACAGGTCTAGCAATGTTAAAAGACTTGGAGAAATTTAATGAAGAAATTAGTAAAGAAGGAGTGCCTGCTTTTGGTATGGGTCTTGGCATTAATACCGATACAGTGGTTGTTGGTAACATGGGTAGCACGCAACGTTTCGACTACACATGTCTCGGGGACGGTGTCAATCTCGCTAGTAGATTGGAAGGACAGTCAAAGCCCTATGGAGTCAAAATCATCCTCGGACCAAGAACAGCAGAATTAGTATCTGATGAATTTACAGTTATTGAATTAGATTTAATTGCTGTAAAAGGTAAAACCGAACCTGTAAAAATTTACACAGTTGCCCCATTTGACGATGCTACAGCAATGTCACAACATGAAAAATTCTTAAAAGCATATCGCAAAGGTGATTGGAAGAGTGCCAAGTTTTATATCAATGGTATAAAAAATGATGGCTTACTAGCTAAGGGCTGGAAAGGCGAAATGCACAAGTATTATGAATTAATGCTTGAGCGTATGGAAGGTAATGTCCCAGATAATTGGGACGGTGTATTCAGAGCAACATCAAAATAAAAGGAAACAATATGTTAAAAGATTTGTCTATACAAGATTTAGCATTGACAATGGCAAGATTTGCCAGTGATGCATATAATGACGATTGCAGTCAAGAGTTTGAATCATATGGATTTGAAACATATCAATTTATGAGCAACGAAGGTGCTCACGGACATCTAGGTAGCAGTGATGCTGAAATTGTTATAACATTTAGAGGCACAGTTCCTACACATATTAGCGATTTAGCAGCCGATGCAAATGCATTACCTGTACACGATGACAATGGTTTTGTACACGATGGTTTCAAAAAATACGCAACACATTTAATGCCGACCGTTTTAGAATTTTTAGATAAAAACAATGCTAGTAGAAAAGACATTTATATTACAGGTCACAGTTTAGGTGCAGCTATGAGTTTATACTGCACACGTATATTAGAAGATCATAATTATACAGTTAAACAATTAGTATCATTTGGTCAACCACGTTTAGGAAACAAAGCATATGTAAGTGCAATTAAAACACCTCATCTACGTTTTGTGAACTGTAACGACATTATTACACATGTTCCACCCCCAGAATTAGGTTATCATCATCATGGTCAACTGTGCTATATTAACTATTATGGCAACATTCGACCTGTAACCAAATGGCAACGTTTCAAAGATAAATGGCGTAATCACTATCATTCATGGTTAAAAGGCAAGTTTGCTGATAGCCTAGAGGATCATATGATGGATGGTTACATTACTAAATTAAAAAATATTAGAGATACAAATCAAAGTATTGATTAAGCTGATACTTTGGTATATACAAAGTATAATCTATCATTACTATCTTTTTTAAAGGTATCTAATGATAGGTTATACTTCATAGCAAACTCATGCGCTGTTTCAAATGACCATTTAAATACATCTACCCAAGGTCCTTTATTATGTTGAATTCCAGGATTAACTCTAAAATACATTTTACCTTTGGTTTTTAATAATTTAACACACGCATTTATACGCTGATCAATATCTTCTTTACTATTAAAATTAATAGATCCTAAAGCAATAATAACATCAAAAGATTCAGGCACAGATGAAAATTCTAATATATCTACTTGATAATCAGCACAGTTATTATAAGGATCTATACCTATTAGGTTATTAATGCGATCTTTAAACTGATTATAACCGCAGCCTACATCTAAAACTTTTGAAGGGTTTAATCTGTTTATTTCTTCTACTAAGTTCCAACCTGTATATAGATATGTTTCAGTTTGTGGTTTCCATATCTCGCTAAAAAATCTACCTGTGTACTTGATATCCAATTCATTGACAATCTGTTCTACTGTGCCAACAAATTCACAATTTAAATCTAAAGTATTATTAATAATGTTTTTAAACTTTTTAAATCTAGCAGGGGTCCAGGGTAACTGATTTACCACAGTATCTTTATTAATTAAAATAGTAGCATATTTAGGTAAATTAAAGCTATTTTGTAAATTTTTGGTTAATAATTGAAAAATTTTAGTGTTCATTTTAAATTTGCCCGTTTTGATAAATAATATTGTGATAAGTATAAAATTACTTATCACTGACAATAACTAGTTATAAATAAAACACAGGAGATTTTACATGTTAACAGGTAAAGAATTTGTTGCTAAAATCGTAGCTGATAACGAAGCACTCTTTGAAGCCTCAAAGATCAACGTTAAAGCATACTTTGATAGCAATCCTTCGCAAGAAGCATTAGTTGAACACTTTGTTGGTCGTATGGTCAATGAACGTATGAACATGGTTGAAATTGCTGCTCAAGTAGCTGCTCTTCCAGCCAACACAAATCCAGAAGAATTGCAATTATTAAGCAAACAAGCTTATGATGAAGCAGTTCACTTCCGCTTAGTTAAAGAAGTAATTGAACACATCACTGGATCAGAATTAGACGTTGAAGCCGCGATCAATGCTGAAGCTGCAAAGCCAACAGCAAAAGGTGCAGGTCTTCTTGCTAAGTACGAAGCAGAAACAGATGCAGCAGCATTAGCCGCTTATCAATTAGTTGCTGAAGGTCGTGCAGAAGCTGTTTGGAATCAAATGGCAGAATGTATTGCTGATAGTTTCATCAGCACACGCTATGCGATGATCGCACGTGACGAAGGCTTCCACAGCAAAATCGGTGCACGTAAGTTAGCAGAATTGGCAAATGATGAAGCAACACAATCACGTATTGCTAAATTAGTTGCTGATATGCGTAAAGACTTATTTGACATTAGCTGCAAGAACACAATGGAAGTTCCAGCTGCTAAGGAATTAGTAACCGCTGCTTATGGTTGGTAATGAACATTGCGCTGACACAACGCACACTTGTTCATAAGAATAGAGCGTATGATAGTTTAGAACAGGGCTGGTACAGCCTACTAAAAAATCATACGCTTTTTTATGTTCCAAATTCCTTAGATCACAAATTCAATTTAGACAACATACAGTTGTTAATTGTAACAGGGGGAGATGATAACCCTGTACGTAGAATAGTAGAAACCAGACTTATTACAGAATGCTATATTAAAAATATTCCAATATTAGGTATTTGTCACGGTGCTTTATTATTAAATGATTTAGAAGACGGGGTTTGCGAACTTATAGATAACCATTTAGATACCACTCATAAAATAAACATGCAGGGTGTTGATTATGAAGTAAATAGTTATCATAATACGAGTATATCTAAACTAGGAAGTGATTTATTGTCATTAGCTACAGCAAGTGATGGTAGCATAGAAGCATTTAGACATCGTAAACGTAGTGTGTTTGGACTTATGTGGCATCCTGAACGTATGGAAAAACCTATATTACCTGAAGAATTAATAACGCTATTATGAAACAAATTCAAATTATCTATCAACCAGGGTATGCTGGTAGTTTTCTAGCCTACTTATTTTCGTTAGATCCAAGTGTTGCTTCATATATGGTTAACACAAATGATGTTAATTTAAGACTAAAATATTATAACTTTAACAACACAAAAAAATTTACAGATTGGGCTGCTTGGCACAAACATAATAGAAACTTGCATTATACATTTTTCCGTCAGACAAGTGTAGAAAGAATTCATCCATTTGAATTCAAATATCCTCTAGATACAAGTTTTTATATAGTCAATTTATCATATAGTGACTTTGCTAATTATTGGTTAATTTCTACTAAACAAAGATGGAATGGATATCCTCATTTACGTCAGGGTGAAATTAAATTAGAAAAAGAAATTAGAAAAACTCTTAATCCTGAACCTATATCAATAGATTTATTTTTTAATAATGATACTTGGGAAGATGAATATAAAAGAGTAAATGATTTAATGGGATTGCCGTTGCAATTAGACGCAGCTAAAATATTATATCAATCATGGTATGACATAAGAGTTAAACCATTAAAAACAGATTTTGAAAATTTAACTGAGGATCAAAGAGTTAAGTTTAATTTACTCAGAAAACAAAGAGAGGAAAATAATGACTAAAAGAATGTTGATATTGACTGGTCCGCAAGGGGCAGGTAATCATCTATGGTCTAAAATATTTTCATTACATCCAGAAGTGTTTGGATGGAAATCATTGTTAGAAAATTATTGGGAACCTCATAGATTCAAAGAACCATTTGCTAAGTATTGGAGAAATCCTGAATCATTAAAAGACTTTGATTGGAATCAAAGTGATTATTATTTTACAAGTATAAGTTGTCCTTTGGGTATTATAGGATCAGAAGTTAATCCAGTTTGGAATCCTGATCTTATGAAATTTATAAAAGCGGCTAGAAACTGTGGGTTAGCTGTTCAAGTTGCTGTTACTGGTAGAGATCAAACTATATTACACTATCAACAAACAAGAATTAGAACTCAATCTACTATGTCATTATTTTACGAACAGTTTAATAGATTAAATCTAGTTCCTTTATATCTATCATATGAATTGTTATATTTGTACAAACATCATTATATTAGAAGTTTAAACACTAATATTCCTGTTGATTGGCAAAGCGAAAAAATAGATGAGATATTAGCTGACGATCCTAATAAGAAATATATACATAACGTAGAGTATAATGAATTAGATGAAGGTAATAAAACAGGTAAGGTATTTACAAAGAAACCATGAAAAAGAAATTATTAATTATTACAGGTCCACAAGGATCAGGCAATCATTTGTTTAGTAGATTGTTTGGTCTACACAAAGATGTAGGTGGTTGGAAAGAATTACAACACGAATATTGGATACCAAGTGACCAAGAAACGTTTGCTAAGTATTGGGTATATCCTGAACAATTAAATGAATTTGACTTTTCAGCATATAAACATTGGGTAGCAAATGTAAGCGTGCCATTTGTATATGATGGTGTTAAACAAGTACCCAAAATATTAGAATTTGCAATTGAAGCAGAAAAATTAGGCTTTCAAGTATCTATAGGTATTATCGTCAGAGATCAAAATATTAACAAACTACAACAACAGCGTGTAAGAAAAGAAATAACAATCAATACCGCATTACAATATTATAAAAGATTGATAGATAGTAATTTTTCTGTAAACTTTATAGATCACGAAGCATTCTTTTTACATAAAAAACACTATCTAAAATGGTTAAGTAAAATATTAAAATTTCCTATAGATTATGAAAAACAAACATTAATGAGATTTATTAATATGGACAAGGATGCTAACTCTAAATATGTACAGTATGTAGAAGAATACTGGTTGGATGAACACGTTTGGAAGGGACTTAAACCTAAAAAAGACAGGGGATTAGAATGAAATATATTTTTGTAGCAGGCGCGCCGGGCAGCAAATGGTCTAGTGTAGTTAAAAATATCTATTATAGTAATAGCATTGATCGTAGTGATTATAGTGATGAACGAACATATTATCACGATGCATCAGGAAAACTAGATTTAATGCATCTAGGTGCATACTTTGATCCTGGCATGGAATTTGAATTACCAGAATACCTAACTTATTATCCAAAAGAAGATGCGGAGAAAATATTTAATAAACCGTTCTCAGGCAAGGGCGTTCGTATTATTAAAAGTCATATCTTTAGCTACAAAGAAAACATAGACTATTTACGTAAGAATTGGCCCGAATGCCCTATAGTATTAGTATATCGTAATAACGATAGTTGTTTGGGATGGTGGGTTCGTTGCGGGCACTTTGATATTACATATCCTAGTTATGTTAGTTACTATAATAACCTACGTCAAATGAGTAAGCTAATTAATGATCAGAATGATGGTATACTTAACGTATGGAATAAGTATCCTGGCATTTATCCTCGCACAAATGTTGAATTAGCAGATAATCTTAATATTGAAATACCAGATGAAAAGTATTATCAACATTATGCAAGTGCTGATATTAAAGTAGCGATTATATGAAATCAAGTTGGGATAAAACAGTAGCTAAAAGCAAGTATCACTTTAATCCAATAAAGTTTGATCCTGCATATGATAGAGTTATTCGATTAGGTAAAATTAATTGTGACTTTAGTAATATTGTAAAAACTGCTGTTGAAAACAGTAAACCTGCAACTTGGGCTACACGTGGATATAAGGCAAAAGAAAACAGTATTCCAAGTGTAGATTTAAAAGAAGAACATTATGATTTAGAACGAATTGGCGTTGATACTGATATGGTTATCACTAATTTGTGTTGGGAATTAGACGATACTTTACAAAAAATCAGTGATTTGTTTGCACTACAAGATTGTATGAATCGTATACATGTACAGTTGCCAGGACAAGTTTGGAACTTACATATTGACAAATTAGAAAAATGGTGTCCTGAAAACCCCAGTAGTGTCATGCGTATTATGATTCAATTAACAGACTGGCAAATGGGGCAGTTTTGGAGTTATGGAACATATAACTTTACTAAATGGAATGCAGGAGATGTTACCACATTTGACTGGCAGAACGTACCCCACTGTACCGCAAATGCTGGACAACATCCTAGAGTTACATTTCAATTAACTGGAGTTAAAACTTCCCAAACTAATGTATTTTTAAATAAATTAGGGTTGGTAGATAGTTATCATGTTTGAATACATTTCTACACATTCATTAGATGAATTAAAAAAACTCTTATGTAGTTTTAACTCAAAACGTATTTGAACCTGCAATGTTATTAACAGATACATTTAAAGCCACATTACCACACGTAGTAACTAATAATAGTTTTTACGAAGATATTGCAAAAACAATTAATCAATCAGTTAATGATGGTAAATTAGGAGTAGCTTTTTATTGTGAGGGTGAAGGATTCTACATTTCTTTTTTAAATATAATAAACAAAGTAATCAAAATTTTGTTTGAAAAATACAATTTTGATAAGAATAAAATTTTTTATATATCAAGTTCAGAACCAGTATCACAAGACATAGAGTTGTATCGTCAATACTGTAAAGAGAAAGATTGGTTTTTTATACCAAACATTATCTATGTTAGTTGGTTTCAATACTATGCAGGTAACGAAATCAACAAATTTAACTTTTTAACAATTAAAAACTTAAAACCCAAAACTAAAAAGAAAAGCTTTTTGTTTTTTAATGGTGAATCAAGACCGCATAGATTATGGTTAATAGGGGAAATCTTTTTACGTAATTTGCAGGATAAATTTTACATATCTATGCAAGATAACAATAAAGTTATATATAACAAACTTGATATAATAAACAATCAAATTAATCAAATTGGTAATAACAATAGGTTTCTTAAAATCGCAGATATATTAAAACAAAATATTAATCTTTTTCCTATGACGTTGACACATAATGGGGTATTACATATTCACACCCCACAAGATTTACAACTTTATAATAATAGCTATATAAGTTTGGTAGCTGAAACTACATTTTTTTCTAAAATAACTGTTAATAATGACATAGAAGGGGGCAATATAAGATCAATGTTTTTAACAGAAAAGACATTTAAACCAATCAAAGCAAAACATCCTTTTATTATAGCTGGCTCCCCATACGTATTGGAAAGGTTAAGAAAAATGGGATATAAAACTTTTAGTCTCTTTATTGATGAAAGTTATGACACAATAGAAGATGATTTTTTAAGAATAGAAGCCATAACAAATGAAATAAGTAGGCTATGTAATTTTACTGAAAAAGAATGGTTAGAATTTCAAGAGTTTTCTATTCCTATTATAGAACATAATTTTAATGTTTTATCAACAAAAACCAATGCAGAGTATCATATCTATCATGTATAAACAATTTTCTTATACGTTTGAAGAATTAGAACAATCATATGTGATACTCACACAGGGTAGGTTTATGCTGCCTAGAATACAAACAATGTTTAAAAATGAAAATTTAAAATTGTCAAAACAGCACACTTATTATGAAAGTTTAGCAGATATTATATTTCAATCTATAGAAGGGAAATTAGGAGTTATTTTTAGTTGTCAGGGTGAAGGTTTTTTTGTTGTGTATTTAAAACATTTGGAAAAGGTTATTAAAATCTTAATAGACAAATATAATTTTGATACAAACAAATTGTATTTACTAACATCATCTGAACCAATTGAGGAAGAAATACAAATTTATAATGATATATGTAGTAAAAATAATTTATTTCCCATAAAACATTTAATTTACGTAAGTATATTTCAACATCAAGCAGCCAATGAAATATTGTATGATCATACTTTTTTAACATTAAAAAGTTTAACTCCAAAACTTAAGAAAAAGAATTTTTTGTTTTTTAACGGGGTAGTAAGACCTCATAGAATGTGGTTAATTGGAGAAATATTTTTACATAACTTACAAGATAAATTTTACATTTCTTTACAACAAGATAGTAACATAGTCTCAGAATTAATTAATGAAATTAACCAACAGTTTAAAAAACATTATAATACAAACAAATTTGATAAAATTGAATCTATCATAAAAGAAAATATAGATATGTTTCCGTTAGTAGTCAGCCCCAATAATAAAAATGAGCATCGACATAATGTTAGTGACTTAAAATTATACAATGACAGTTATATAAGTCTTGTAGCAGAAACGGTATTTTTTAAACATGTAAATATACATAATGAAGGTAATAATGTAAGATCACTTTTTATTACAGAAAAAACATGGAGACCAATTAAAGCAAAACATCCTTTTATTATAGCAGGGGCGCCAAACACATTAAAACGTTTAAAAGAGTTAGGGTACAAAACATTTAGCCCATTTATAAATGAAAGTTATGATGAAATTGATGATGATATACAAAGATTAGAAGCTATTATAGCTGAACTACATAGATTGTGTAACTTTACTGATCAAGAATGGTTATCTTTTCAAGAATTTGCCATTCCTATTATAGAGCATAATTTTAACACTTTAGCTACCAAAACAACTGCTGAATATATATTATTTAAAAATGAATAATTTAAATTATACCAAAATAAGAAAAAAAGAATTAGAGAAATATTTTTTTATAAATTTTAATTTATTAAAAAAAGATTCTTTAAATTGTGATGCTTTAGCCGAAACTATATTACATTCTGTAACAGAAGAAAAAGTAGGGGTTCTTTTTAGCATGTTGGGCGAAGCATTTTATTATCCTTGTATATACAACATAGAAAAGGTGATAAGAATATTATTAGATAGATATAATTTTGATATAAACAAAACGTTTTTATTAGTTTCAGCAGAACCAGTTATTGATAATATAAATTCTTACATTGAATGGTGTAAGAAAAATAATTACGTTGCCATACCAAATTTATTGTTTAACAACACATTTGAATCTAACGCAGCCAACGAATTAATGTTTGATACAAATTTTGTTACAGTACAAAATTTAAGTACCAAAACTAAAAAGAAAAACTTTTTGTTTTTTAACGGTATGTCTAGACCACATAGATTATGGTTAATTGGAGAAATACTTTTGCGCAACTTACAAGATAATTTTTATATGTCTATGCAAAGTACAGCACCAGACATATTAAAAAGACTTCCGTTAATTAGTAAATGTAATAAAGAATTTAATAAAATTGAAACAATTATTACAAAAAACATAGAGTTGTTTCCAATGACATTAACTCATAAAGGTATCAATCATGGGCATACTATACATGATTTAAAACTGTATAATGACAGCTATATAAGTTTGGTATCAGAAACAGTATTTTTTAAAGATATGGCATTTGAAAAGTTATGGGAATTCGATGGATGGCATGTTAGGTCTATGTACTTTACAGAAAAAACTTGGAAAGCTGTAAAAGCAAAACATCCATTTATTTTAGCAGGACCCCCTCACATGCTCAAAAGATTAAAAGAAATAGGATATAAAACTTTTAGCCCATGGATAAATGAAAGTTATGATAATATAGAAAATGATGTACAAAGAATAGAGGCTATAGTTGATGAATTGGAAAGATTATGTAAGTTTACCGACAAAGATTGGTTAGATTTTCAAGAATTTATAATTCCTATAGTAGAACATAATTTTAGCACTTTAAAGTCTAAAGCTAACTATGATGAATACCTGTATCATAATAACAACAGCTATTTTTATCCAAAGATACAATAAACCAAGATAAATACTAGATGCGTACACAAGAATTCATGCACACATTAGCAGACGATAAAAACCAAGCTGATGCATATTTGCGACAAGAAGTAGAAAAATTTGCACAATGGGCGGGCAGACGTTTGCACATTCAAAAAATGCCCGGTATTGATTTAAGCTATGACACCAAAGACGCACAAGATAATCATCATACCGGTCGACATGTACATGGAGATAATAAAGTTTGGGTATATGCTAAGAATAGAAACTTAGTAGATATACTTAGAACAGTATTCCATGAATTAGTACATTGGAGACAAGACGAAATAGGCATGATTAAACCCGGTGATAGTTATCCAGGTAGCCCTATTGAGGCTATGGCTGACATGTTAGCTGGGAAATACATTAAGATATATGGTGAAAAACACCATAAAATCTTTCAATAATTACGTTTCAGTATCATCTTCATTGCGAGAATGAAAATAGTTTTTGATATCTTCAAGTAACTGTGGTTTTTCTACTCTTAATTTAATTAAACCTTGTTCATCATAGTCTAAGTCAGTTAATGGATTAAACTTGTTTTCGCTTAATATTTTCCAACGCCAGTTATACCCACGATTACTTTTCTTACCATGCCAAAAATGATTAAGTGTTAGGTTTACATAACCTACGTTTTTCTTAATATGAACTTTGCATTTATCAGCCCATATTTTTAATGCATCTCCTGAGTAACCACCGGTTTTTTTCTTCATATTTTCAGCAGTAAGTTGATCAGTTAAAGCAAACACCATAAACCAATCTCCTGAACCAACTACTCCCCAGTCAATCAATAATCCTAAATTATCTAATGCTTCACGAGTTGCTGCCCAGGCAAGTCCAGAACGACCTCTATTTTGCTCGGTAAAATCTCCAGTAATCCATTTATATACAAATCCTTTAGCAGTACTGATAATTTCATTATCAGGACCAAGATCGTTTGCTTTTTTAAACATTTGCACCACAGGATGTTTATTCAACGCTATAATAGTTTTTTCTACCCAGTTTTCTTCAACAAAGTCAATGTCTGCATCAATCCAAGCTATATACTTAGCGTCATTTGGTAGTTGCTTAATTCCTATATTAAGTAGATTTTCTTTATACCACAATACTTCATTAGTTCTTAATTGTATATGCCTGGGGCAATTTTCTGAGGTTACAGCAAAATCTTGATCACCAATGGCTAATTCTACAGTATATAATTCAACATTATCAAATTTTTTAAGATATTCTTCAAAATTATGATATAATTTATACCTTGATTGGTAATTTTCAGGGTTAAAGATACATGTAATGACGTATAGTTTTTCGTTGATAGAATCCATAAGTTACTCTTTTTGACGACAATGAAACTCTATTTATACGGAAACTTGCTTATATAATTAAATGGGATAAATACTAGATTATGTTAGTAGAAGACACCGTACAATTTGGGCATTTATTAAATTATCTCACCGAAGCCAGTGCTGTATTGAATTATTTCAAAGGCATAGATGCGCCAGGTGTTAATGAGTTAGTAAAAATCTTACACAAAAAATATAAAATAAGCCACGATCCACATGATATTAAACAAGTCCCAATAAAAAGTATAAACAAAAATCAACTAGAACTAACAAACATTGAGCGCGATCTATATAGCCGCAATTCAAAAGTTATGTTAATATTTGCTTGTGAAGTAGGTGCTGCTGTTATGGAGTTGAAAAATCAAGGTGGATATAATGTACAAACTTATAATACACAGTCTGGCGAACATCATGCATCATACGTAGGTAATTTAAAAGACACTGGAAGCCTTATTAAAGAACACGTTGGCAAAATTAAACAAGCATATCGTATTGTATTACCAGTGTCTACCGTGAAAAAAAATATAAATAAAGATAAAGATTATGATATTCGCCACCTAGCAAAAAAATTTCAACCTGTATTATTAAAAACAGTTGAAAAGTCTATAGCAGATGTTCGTGGCGTTGCTATGAATATGTTAAAAAATGATGCGTATGATTTAATGAAAGATAAAATTCAAAGACTAGATCAATTACATATGTTATACACAGATTTGAAAACCAATAGATTTAGTACTGATCGTGGTAGTAACATGTGGGACGTTTTAAGAGATGCTTTAAATAGAGCAGTAACGTTAACTGTATTAATGTACCATCCAAATGAATTATACAGTCAACAAAAAGAAAACATATTAAATGATGTTATGAATGGTGATTTTAAAAAATTGTCAACGATATTATACTATTTAAAACGCGAATTGGTAGCAACATGAAAATAGCACATATTATTAAAGAAGCAAATGTTTATAAAAAAATAAACGACCCTAAACTTAAAAAAATGATAGCGTTAGCTGTACATCACGACAGATCTTTTCCAAAGGAAGTATTGGTAAAGTTAGGCAGAAATCCAAGTGACGATAATGTTGTAAAAGCATTAAGCGATTTAATTGACAGTCGTTTAAGAGATTCAATGTATGGAGATTTAAGTGGCCCGGGCAAATTTGACGATTGGTTAATGAGACTGTATGCCAATAATGCGCTAAACTGGGAAGATTTGTCAGGTGAAGGCGTGGACATGTTAGGTGCTTATAACGCATTATTAAAAAGAAAATTATTAAAAAGTACCGACACTGATTTAAATCAATATAAAACCATACGACAATTAATTAACAGAATGCAGTACTATAATGCTGAAATATCTAGATTAAAAGATGAAGAACGCATTAACGCCGCAAAGAAAAATAAAAAAGAAATAGTATTAATTGACGATGACAGATATTGGGTATCGATACCTTTAAACTATGGTGCTTGTTATTTTTTCAACAATGCTGCGGGTGTTACTGCTAGATTTTGTACTGGGTCAAGTGATAGCACATGGTTTCACAGATACGCAACGCAAGGTATGATGATTGATGTATTTGATAAATCAAATGGCGGCAACAAATTTCAAAAATGGCAATTACACGCTGCTACAAGACAAATTAAAGATGCTGTCCAAGATTATGAAAGTAGCGATGAAACTTTTGCTAAAATTAATCCAGGATTATTAAAACAAATTACTGATGCTATAGCGCAAAAAGCAGATTTAATTAAAAATGCTAGTAGTGAAACTAAAACACTGGACGGTAGCCCTTTAGTTAGAGACGGGTATAATGCGACCGATGAAATAAAAAAATTGGCAAATGCTTTTCCATTGAGTTACAACAGTGTAGCACCAACTTCAGAACCTTCACAGGGAACTATAGATGCGTAGTGTAGAATTCATGAATACAATCGCCAAACAATACAATTCCTACATAATAATTAAACTTCCATTAACATATCAGTAAAGTTTAATAATAATTTGTGATGATGCCCACGATGCCAAAAGGGATCGATGAAAGGCTTTTGATACCAACTGCGTAGACTTTCAGGGTGACAACCTATAACACCAACTCGATTTTGAATACATGCCATGGTGTCACCATTTTTATATGTAGCAATAACATTACTACGCCCGTTACCAACAATAGCACAGCCATCGTAGAAATACATTTTGGTAGTTTGTCCTAACCAATCTACTTCAGCAGTTGTGCCATGACTTCTACGCACATCAGCACGTGGTCTTTTAATGTACTGCACAGCATCTAAATTTTTAAGTAAATCAAAATATAATGAACCAGCCCAGTATGCCCCCATACATATACCAAGATACTTGCCACGTTTGTCCATGTATTCAAGTATTGGTTCTTTATGTGGTACTATATCTCTTTGAAACTTTTGACTATCACCCGCACCACCTGGAAATAAAATTATTTTAGTACCACGTAGTGTTTTGGGTTTATATAAATCTTTTAATTGAAAAAGTTCAACATTGTATTTTTTCCAAAGTGCCTCGTGTATGCTTACAGCACAATGTGCTGAACAATAGGGATGGTGTAAAAATACTGATATTTTAGGTTTTTTAGGTTTTCGCATACAACAATATTTAACACGATTAATATTAAGATTTTTTTAATTTTATGGGGTTTGGGGATTTAATTACACAAAATGTTTGACTTTTATGCATAACTCTATATAATAATTAATACATTCAAGGAGATACAATGACTGAACGAAGTTTTAATAATGAAGCCAAAATTAAGTTGACACAATTGATTAATGAAGGTTTGGCTGTAATGCACGAAGTTGAAACACTAAGTGGCGGGCTTAACGACACAATCAAAGCTGTTGCTGAAGAATTAGAAATCAAAGCAAGTGTACTTAAGAAAGCTATCAAAGTTGCTCATAAGATGAAATTGGGCGAAACTAACAAAGAAAACGAAGAATTGAATACTATTTTGGAAACAGTAGGTAAAACTGTTTAATGTCTTACATTGACGCATTACACGATAGACAAACTGATAGGATATTTGTTGTAGAACGTAAAGACGGCAAGCGAACTTACAACGAGTATCCTGCTAACTATGTATTGTACTATGCCGATCCAAAAGGCAAGTATCGTAGTATGTATGGAGATCCTGTCAGTAGATTCAGCAGTCGTAAAAAAGCTGAATTTGAAAAAGAAAGACGTATACATGGCAATAAAAAGATATTTGAAAGCGATGTAAACGTAGTGTTTCGCTGTCTTAGCGAACACTATCTAAAAGTTGATGCGCCAAAACTACACACAGTATTTTTCGATATTGAAGTAGATTTTGATCCAGAAAAAGGCTTTAGCCCAACTAACGATCCATTTAATAAAGTCACAGCAATTAGTTTGTATTTGACTTGGTTAGATCAACTTGTAACATTATGCATACCACCAAAGAGTATGAGTGATGACACTGCACAGGATATTATCGATGAATTTGATAATTGTATAATGTTTCGCAGTGAAATTGAAATGTTTGAGGCATTCTTCAAACTAATCGAAGACGCAGACGTACTCAGTGGTTGGAACTCAGAAGGTTACGATATTCCCTATCTTGTCAATCGTGTAACACGTGTAATGAGCAAAGATGACACACGCAAATTCTGTTTGCTTGGTCAGCTTCCAAAAGCACGTGAATATGAACGATTTGGTAAAGTTGAAACAACTTATGATTTGGTTGGTCGTATACACATGGACTATCTACAGTTGTATAAGAAGTACAACTATGAAAGTCGCCATAGTTATAAACTAGACTTTATTGGTGAAATGGAAGTTGGTGAAAACAAAACTCAATATGAAGGTACACTTGACCAACTTTACAATAAAGACTTCAAAAGATTCTTAGAATACAATCGTCAGGATACAATGTTGCTTGTTAAGATTGACAAGAAACTACAGTTCTTAGAATTGGCAAATCAACTAGCACATGAAAATACTGTATTGTTGCCAACTGTTATGGGTTCTGTAGCAATGATTGAAATGGCTATTATGAACGAGGCACACGAGCGTGGGCTTGTAATTCCAGATAAGAAAAAGCGTGACGAAAATAAAACAGAAACAAGTCCAGCAGCTGGTGCGTTTGTCGCCAATCCTAAACGTGGCATACATGAATGGGTAGGCGCAGTTGATATTAACAGTCTGTATCCCAGTGTGATTCGAGCATTAAACATGGCTCCAGAAACAATTGTTGGTCAACTAAGACCAATATTATCTGATCAATATATGCTTGATAAGGGTCGTGAATTAGCCAGCAAAAAAGCACGATATAAAGAAGACGAAAGCGATATTGAAACTGGCAGTAAACTATGGGAAGGAACATTTGGTGCACTAGAATATACTAGCGTTATGAATCAAGAACGGGGCACAGAACTCACAATTGATTATGCAGATGGACGCACTGAAACAAAAAGCGCGGCAGAAGTATGGAAGTTGATATTTGATAGTCATAAACCATATATTCTAAGTGCTAACGGTACAATTTTTAGATATGACAATGAAGGCGTAATTCCCGGACTATTATCACGATGGTATAGTGATCGTAAAGTCATGCAAAAGAAACTTAAAGAGTCTACTACACCCGAAGAACGTGCGTATTGGGATAAACGTCAATTGGTTCGTAAAATTTTATTGAACAGTGCTTATGGAGCATTGTTGAATGAACACTGTCGTTTTTATGACAAACGTATTGGTCAAAGCGTAACATTAAGTGGTCGTCAGATTGTTAGACATATGATGAGTACTATAAATGAAATTGCAACAGGCGAATACAATCACGAAGGTCAAGCTATTGTTTATGGTGATACTGATAGCTGTTACTTTAGCGCATATACAATACTTAAGGAGCAAATAGATAATGGTGAATTGGAGTGGACTAAAGAAAATGTTATCCAACTTTATGATAGCATTGCTGAACAGACCAACGCTACTTTTCCCAGCTTCATGGAACGAGCATTCCATGCGCCAAGAAAGAACGGAGAAATCATCAAAGCAGGACGCGAACTAATTGGTGATCGTAGTTTATTCATTACAAAGAAACGCTATGCTATCAATATCTTTGATAAAGAAGGCAAAAGATTAGATGTAAACGGTAAACGTGGTAATATCAAAGCAATGGGTCTTGATCTTAAACGAGCAGATACTCCAAAGTATGTTCAAGAGTTCTTAATGGATGTACTTGAAAGTGTATTGGCTGGTAGTAATAAAGAACAAGTAATTGAAAAAATCAAAGACTTTAAAAACATGCTTAGTCAACAAGATAGTTGGACAAAGGGTAGTCCAAAGTCTGTAAACAATCTTACTATGTATGGCGAAAAAGAAGCCAATAGCAGTACAGGAAAAGCAAACATGCCGGGACATGTTCGCGGAGCATTGAATTGGAACTATCTGCGTAGAGTAAATGGGGACAATTATAGTATGAAGATTGTTGATGGTATGAAGGTAGTTGTTTGTAAACTACGCAACAACCCATTAAACTTTACAAGTATTGCGTATCCAGTAGATGAATTAAGATTGCCTAAATGGTTTATTGAATTGCCATTTGATGATTTAGAAATGGAAAACACACTAGTCGATAAAAAAATTGACAACTTACTTGGCGTATTGAATTGGGATTTAAAAAGTTCTACAGATACAAATAGCACATTTGATACATTATTTTCATTTGGTTAAACAAGTACTTGATTTTCTTAATTTATTCCACTATAATACACAATATAAATGCCTAAATATTTTAACAACAAAGGAAAAACATGAAAGATAATTTATTAGAATTGATTAAACACACTAACGGCTTGGGCGTTATTGAATTACTTAAAATCATTGGTACCGGCAAAGAAACTAAAATGCTTGCGTTAGCTGATGACCGAACTGTAATCATTAATGGTACATTTAACACTCCTGTTAGTGAATTTATTGGCACATTTGGTATGCCTAGCTTAAGCACATTAAAAACTATTTTGTCAAACGAAACAGATTATAATGAAAGTGCTATCATTACTGTAGAAAAGAACAGCGACGGTGAGCCAACTAATATTCATTTTGAAACAAAATCAGGTGATTATAAAAACGATTATCGTTTAATGGCTAAAGCTACTGTAGAAGATCGCGTTAAACCAGTAACATTTAAGGGTGCTACATGGGCTGTTGAGTTTGAACCAACAATAGATGCTATTGCACGATTAAAACGTCAGGCGCAAGCTATTTCAACACAAGAAACCTTTACTGTCAAAAGCGACGGTAATGATATTCGTTTCTATTTTGGCGATCCTGCTAACCACTCAGGTGACTTTGTATTCACTTCTAATTCAGGTAAATTAACTAAAGCTTGGAGTTATCCAGTAAAAGCTTTTACATCTATTGTTGAATTGTCAGGAGACAATAAAAAAGTTCGCTTTAGCGATCAGGGTGTTGCAGAAATCACATTAGATAGCGGTATTGCAACTTATCAATTTTTATTCCCGGCACTACAAAAGTAATATGATAACTGTCAATCTTTTTAAAATTACAGAAGGTGGTAGTAAAGAAACTATAGGATATTCTGGTACACCAAGTACCCCTTTTGCTAAAGGAGCAGTGCGTTGGAATAACTCCAGTATGTGTTTTGAAATTGATGCAGGTAGTTATTGGCACTCAATGCCTAATTATGTAAACATTGATCTTGACGAACGTACTTCAAAAGTTTTAAACTGGGCAGAAAAGAAAATGAATGAAGAAGTTGAGTTAAAAAGATTAGCAGAAACCAATCCTACAATTAAAGACTTAGTAGATACTATTGAAATTGCTAAACAAAAAATAAAAATGGTTAAAAAATTAACGCAATGAAACAAGTAGACCTCACACTGAGCCAAAGTTCTGAATGGGCATTGTTCTTACCCGCTGTTAGTAGTTTTTATATTAGTGGCTTGGGAAGACAACGTGAAGGAGAAAATTATTTTCCCCCTGAACGTATACCTCAGAAATTTAACGGCGACGTAGAAAAGTTAAACTTTCTTAATAGTAAAGAAGGATTGTTCTATTATAAGTGGGGTCTATATAGTGCAGGTCATGCTAACTTAGATACGACAGTTGATGATCATGGTGAAAGTATTATTCGCAAACGTGAAAAAAATACTTTTATGTTGGGGGATAGTGGTGGCTTTCAGATATTAAAAGGTCAATGGCCTGCTGATTGGAAAGATCCTAACTGCCCACGTGCTATGGCTAAACGCAAAGCTGTTTTGAAATGGATGGACACATACATGGATTATGGTATGTGTCTTGACATTCCCAGTCAATCATTGCAAACTTATGGAATGAAAGACAAAGACGGTAATTCATTACATGGTATACAAACTATCGAACAAGCTATTACTGCTACACACATTAACAACGAATATTTTATTAATAATCGTAATGGTGAATGTAAGTTCTTAAATGTATTGCAAGGTTTGGATCATGAACAAAGTGATGAGTGGTACAATGAAATGAAGAAATATTGTGACCCAAACATCTATCCAAAAAATCATTTTAATGGCTGGGCGTTTGGTGGTCAGAATAAAATCGATATTCATCTTACATTAAAGCGTTTAGTTGGCATTATACACGATGGATTATTGCAAGAAGGTAAGCATGATCTTATTCACTGTTTGGGTACGAGCATTTTAGAATATGCTGTAATCTTTACCGATATACAACGTGCTATTCGCAAGTATCACAATCCAAAATTACAAATTACTTTTGACTGTGCTAGCCCATTCTTTAGTGCAGCTAAAGGTCTTGCATACTTTAACAACAACATTGAATATGGCAAGAAATGGTCATATAGTATGGAAAAAACTGCCGAAAACAAAAACTATGCAACCGATAATCGCAAGTTTAGTGACGCAGTACTGGATGACGGTATCCACAAAATCTTTACAGATAGTCCAGTAACTGATAAACTATTGATTAAAGATTTGTGTTATAGAGGTCATGGGTTTCTTGGTCAACATGGTAAAGAAACAAAAACAAGTTGGGATACATTGAGTTATACATTATTACAAGCGCACAACGTATATCAGCATATGATTGCTGTACAAGAAGCCAATCGTCAATATGAGAAAGGTGTTGTACCTGAAATGTTATTGCATGATGTTCAGGATATCAAGTTTGGCGAACTCGTAGATAAGATTTTTTCATTAAACGATAGACAGAAAAGTTTAGACATGATTGATAGTTATAGTTCTTATTGGCAACAAATTCAGTCTGGGAGTCAGGGATTTTCAGGCAAAAAAACTGTTAATAGCAATACTCAATTTCGTAAACACTTTGAAAATATTGACTCGGTTAAACATAAACCTGAGAAAAAAGTAAAAACCAAATTAAAACCAAATCTAGATTTAATAACGATCGGAGAATAAATGAATTATATAAAATTAATTGAATCTTTAGAAAAGCAAAAAAGAATTCTTAGTAAAGAAATTAGTTTAACTGAACAACCTCATCAGTTAACTAATTTACGAAATGAATTAGATATGGTTATGTCGCAAATTAAACAATACAACCGTTTACAATTTGAAGAAAATTATGAACGTGTTGGCTATGGAGATGAGTAATGGAAGATCAATTAACACAAGCATTGGCAGAAAAAAGAAATCGTATTATGAATCGTGCAAAACGACTTATATGGGTAACTTTTCAGCGTGAAGGCATTCATTGTTATCCAGCTGCTGCTACAGACCCAAATCTAACAGACGTTAGTTTTTTAGCGAACCCACATCGTCACATTTTTCACTTTAAAGTGGCGATAGAAGTATTTCACAACGATAGGGATATTGAGTTTATTCAGTTTAAAAGGTGGCTGTTGAATCTTTATTCAGCAACCACACTAGAATTGGATTACAAAAGTTGCGAGATGATAGCAGACGACTTATACGGTATGATTGCGATAAAATATCCAAACCGAGATGTTCAGATTGAAGTTAGCGAAGATGGGGAGAATGGTTGCGTAATTTCATATAACTCTAAAATTTGAGGTAACGCACCGAGAGTAAAACTCTCAGTGTGATGAAATTTATGTTTAGGAGAATATAGATATTCTTTAAATAAACGCTTGATTTCTTCTTCTTTCAAAAAGCACCGGTACAATGAGTCGTAGAATTGGTAAATTATTTTATATTGGTATTTTTTGAAGGGCGAGTTATTATATCGTTTACTTACAGAATTTTTTGTAATTCCAATTTTAATAAATCGTTCAGAATCATTATAAACTTCAATTATGTATAATATACCCGGCAATGACTTCCTATTAGTATCGGCATCAAACCATTGTAAATTATACCCACCGGTCTTGCGTTCGTCAGCACATTTTTTACAACCAACGCCGTGTAAATGATGATCAACAGTAACATGAAAAATACCATGCTTTTTACATTGCACTGGAATTTTATCTTTAATGCCATTGAAATGACATTCGGGGTACTCATACAGTGCGTCATTGATTTTTTTAAGTTCTTCAAGTTTTTTCTTAGTAAGTTCTTTTTGTTTAGAAGCCATCACTTTAACAGCACACGCTTTACATCCGTGCTTACTATTCAAAAATTTCCATGGACTAATTTTAAATTCTCCGTGATCAGGACATATTATGGTAACCAAAGTGTTTGCATTTACATATGAAACTTTGCTATAATTAAATTTATGATTAAACTTGTTAATAGCATCGTTAACGAATTTTTTAGTTGTGAATGGTTTGCTCATATCATTACTTATCATTTCACACTGAGAAATAGATACGACTATATACATTGTAGTCAGTATCCCAGTAGAAGTATCGAAATTAGTGTATCCGAAGATAATGAAAACGGTGCAACAATTCAATATAATTTAACTTATCCATCACAATCAATTGTTATTTAAGGAAGAAAAAATGTCGAGAAATGATCATAAAGTAAATCCCCGTGTCAAACAAATTTTCCAAGACTTGGAAAATTATCTAGCGTTCTGCAAAGAATATGGATATCGTTTTGACGAAGCGGATCTTTATAAGGATCGTAGCTATGTCTGGCGACAGTATAGCAAATTACTTGCTGGTAAACCAGTACGTGATATGTGGGCAGAAAATTTAAAATCGCAAAATTAATATGCATACAATCATAGCTCCGCTTGGTAGTGGTATGAATCATCTTAGATGGTTATTACTATTATCAACGGAGTATGATTCAATGTCAATTATGCCTAATAATTTGACTGAAAAAACTATTTTTATTAAACTAAATGTATATAGGAAAGATAGAAATTGTTTTAATTGGATTAGATATGAATCAATTCATAGATACTTATTGAATAATATAATACAAGTTCATCATAATTTAAAATTAATTCCTAATAAATCTTCTAAATTTTTAGTAATTAATGCAGAACCAAACGACTGTTTAAAAATGTATGCAAAACTCAATCCATTATTAAATGGATTGACAAAAGAAATGTTTTTACAAGAAACATCAGAAATTAACCAAACAAATTCATCAATCAAAGATTCTGAAAAAGTATTATACATTAATTTTAAAGATATATACAAACCTATGTTAGATAAAATCTTATATGATGAAATTTGTGATTTTCTTAACATTACAAATGTATACAAAGAGGCAAATGAAATTCATCAACTTTGGTACAATCTACATATCAAAGCAGAAGAAAAAGTTAAAAACTTTTTACAAATAATGAAACCAATGGAATTTCCCTGGTTGGAAGCACCAAGACCTGTTAATGGATTTAACAGTTCCACTAAAGAACAATGGGAAAGTATGATACATCTTTTAAAAGAACTATATGGAGAAACAAATGCGTAAACTATTTTATATGGGGTTAGAACCTTATAAGGCAAGATATACACTTCAATTACAACAGTGGAACACTGATGTATTTGATCGTAGGGGTATAGATTATGTAGTAGTACCCGGCGATACATTAAGTAATGATCAAGCTATTGTTACTGGTCAAGTATTAGATGCGCATGGTCGTACATATTTCGGCATGAGTCAATTAATGAATTTAATTCGTATGATGAAAGCGGGGGAGGTAAACAATCAAGATGTTGTTTATTTTGAAGATATGTTTCAGCCCGGAATTGAAAGTCTTCCATATATTATGAATCAGTTACCTGCTGAATATTGTCCAAAAGTTTTTGTTCGTTGTTTAGCACAAAGTATTGATCCAGATGATTTTGTACATGTATGGGGCATGAGTAAATGGATGGGGCATTTCGAAAAGATGGTCGATTCATTTGTAGATGGCGTGTTAGCTAGTAATGAAGAAATGGTTGCGCACATGAAGATTGCAGGTTGGCAAGCACCAATCTATAATATCAGTGGCTTGGCATTTGGTAAAAAAGAAGTACAGGGTAGAGTAAACAACAATATTAAGTATTTTTATGATCGCAAAAAGCGTGTTGCATTTTCGGCACGTTGGGATCAAGAAAAGCAACCAGACTTTTATATGGACTTAATTGAAGCCTGGCACAAAAAACATGGCAACACTGTAGAATTTGCGTTGTTCAGTGGCTCTAAACTACGTAGCAATAATGACAGCTATATGGCACGCACAAAACGCTTATCTGATGAAGGTAAACTTAAAATATACGAAGATTTAGATAAAAATACGTATTATGAATTGTTAAATGATACTAGGGTATTGTTTAATTGTGCATTACAAGACTGGGTAAGCAATACTGTTAGTGAGGCTGATAGTTTAGGTTGTAATGTATTATATCCTGCATATCGCAGCTTTCCAGAAACTTTTGCAAATGATCACGAACGTATGTATATACCGTGGTCTATTGATGACGCTATGAATAAATTAGAAACGTTATTATTCAACCCACACAAGAGTATTGGCAAGATCAGTGATTATACCGATAAAACTATTGATCGCATTTGTGATATCTTAGAAGGCAATGGTGATCAATATTTGCGTATGAGTACTGATTACCGAAAACATACCAGAGAAAACAAGTACTAATGAGTTATAAACTACTAATTGCCTCAGGTTGTAGTTTTACTGATGGGAGCAACAGTTGGCCCTATCAGTTGTCGCAAGAGTTAAATTGTGATGTAAAAAATTATGGGTTGTTGGCAACAGGTAACGGTAGAATTAGTAGAAGTATAATTTATGGTGTCACCGAGGCACTAAAAAGTTATAAACCAGAAGAATTATTAGTAGGGATTATATGGAGTGGAAAAAGTAGATTAGATTTTTTCAGATCAAATGTCGATACTAATAATGTAAATATTGAAAAGTCTAAAAATTATAATTGGAACGTTGGAAATTTTAAATCGCCAGATGGTTCTATACCACTTTTAAGTAATAGATTTATTGAGGGTGCAGATAAAAATTGGTTCCCGGTTCATGTAGGTTTTGATAATACTTTTACAGAAATTTATTATAAGTATTTCCAAGACGATATGAATGATGAAATATTAACACTTGAACATATTTTAAGAACTCAATGGTTTTTAAAAATGCACAACATTAAATATTTTATGGGCAAATATTCAGATAATGTTTTATCTGAAGTTCCTAATATTAATACGCAACATTTATATGATTTATTAGATAGGTCAACATTTTTAAAAATAAAAAACTATCAAACTTGGTGTTTTCAATCAAGAATACCGTTTGCAGATAAAGATTTACATCCCACTGTAGAACATCATATTGAGTTTGCCAAAAAGGTATTGGTACCTTTTGTAAATAATTTATAATAGCATTACATGAAAACAATAAATACATCTGTAACACAAAGGTTACAAAAAACAATTGACATCTGCGTAACCAATGATAAATAATATTGCTACACAGCGGTAGCAATATTGAAGTGAATACTTCCGTTGAGCATTAACGATAGATGCTTTGGAGAGAGAAATGTATAAATTATACAAAATCACCAATGCGGTTAATGGTAAAACCTACATTGGAATTACAAAACAAACCTTAGAAGAACGACTAACTTTACACATAAGTCATTCACGAAATCCAAAATATCCTATTCAATACGCTATCAATAAGTATGGTTCAGAAAACTTTAGCATAGAATTACTTGAAGAATCAGAAGATAGAAAGTATATCAGCGAGTTAGAAGAACCTACTATTATTAGATACGATAGTAGAAACCAAGGATACAACATAGCTGTAGGTGGCATAGGTGGAAATCTAGGCCCGGAAGCCTATGCCAAACGCAGAGAAACGATCAACAATTATTCACCTGAACGCAAAGCTGAACACAAAGAACGATTGCGACTACGCAATTTAGGAAAAACTAAAGAAACTGACGCTGGTAGATTGGCTCAATCTGAAAAAATTAAAGGTAACAAGTTTGCCTTAGGACTAACGCACAGCCAAGAAACCAAAGAGAAAATAGGTAACGCAAGTAAAAAACCAAAGTCCCAAAAGACTAGACAAAAGATGAGCAATAGTGCTAAAATAAACAAAAATGGCCAAAGATTCTCATTGTATAGAGGTTGTTGTCTTTGTTGTAAAAGAGAATTTGACTTAGGTAATTTAACACAACATTTAAAAAGGATGAATAAAGATGAGCTTCAATAAGAACAAGTGTGATCCTGAATTAGGTCGCCAGGTGCATGAATATCTAGTTAAGATGGGAGTAGAAACTCCTACTGTAGATAATGGGTTGAGTCGCACCGATAAAGTTGAAATCATTGAACGCAAGTTTAGGGATATTATGGAAGCATTAGGGCTAGACCTTTCCGACGACAGTTTAATAGATACACCTAAGCGTGTTGCTAAAATGTATGTCGGAGAAGTATTTTGGGGCCTCGACTACGATGCATTTCCAAAGTGTACAACTGTAGATAACAAAATGAATTACAACGAAATGGTTGTAGAGCGTAATGTTAGTGTGCAAAGCAACTGTGAACATCACTTTGTAATCATCGATGGTCTTGCAACAGTAGCATATGTTCCCAAACAAAAAGTCCTCGGATTATCAAAAATTAACCGTATTGTTGAGTATTTCAGTAAGCGCCCTCAAATCCAAGAGCGACTCACCGAACAAATCTTCCACACTCTCCAATTTATACTGGAGACTGAAGATGTTGCGGTAGTAATCAATGCTAGACACTATTGTGTTCGTAGCAGAGGTGTAGAAGATACAGGTAGCTCTACTGTGACTAGTCGCTTGGGTGGGGGATTCAAAACTGACCCAGCCGCAAGAGCAGAATTTATGCGGATGGTTTCTTTAACCGACCTAGGTTAAGCGATGTTGAGTACGAAAGAATGATAGGTAATATCATTGTATTGATAATTGTAATAGCTGCCTTTATCAGAGTAGCAAGACTATTACCTAAGAGTGATTGCACATGTGATTGCAATCAAGGCCGCAATTGTAATTGTAAGGATTAACATGGGATACCGCAAACCAGACACGAGTTATTTAGAAAGTACATTAACCAAATTATACATTGAAGTTCAAAGCCCATATAATGATGGGTTTACACAATGGACACTTAAACAAGAAATGTATATGATACACAAACAACTGGGTGATATGTTAAAACAATTACCAACGTTTGCGGAAGAAGAAGAATGGCTAGAAGATTTAAAGAAAAAAGAAATGTGGGAAATTCTAACACAATAACACAACTAGATTTACATGGTGTAAAACATGAAAATGTAGATAGGTTAGTAGAGAATTTTATTTACATGAATCAGGGTAAACTACCACTAACAATCATTTGCGGAAATTCTAATAAAATGATAGAATTAGTAAACAGTGTAATTAAAAGAATTAACTGTCAGACGACAATGTTTCAATATGGAGTAATAAAGGTAATTAATTTATGATAATACAAGCAGAAAGATATCACGATTTCAGTACAGGACACAGAGTCTATCAACATGAAAGTAAGTGTGCGCATTTACATGGGCATAACTATAGAGTTCATTTTACAGTGGAGGCTCCATCATTAGACAATATTGGTCGAGTTATGGACTTTAGTGTGATTAAAGAAAAACTTTGTGTATGGTTAGAAGACAACTGGGATCACAAGTTTTTAGTATGGAGTCAAGATCCATGGTCAAACACTCTTAAAGAGTTAGACCCAGAAGGTACAGTAGTTGTAGACTTTAATCCAACAGCAGAAAACATGGGCGATTATTTAATCAATACAGTTGGCCCAATGATGTTGAAAGGCACAGGTGTAACACTTGTTAAAGTCAAGATTGAAGAAACACGTAAGTGTAGTGTAAATGTAGAGGTCAACTAATATGAGTCAGTCTAAAGTTTATTACAAAACAACAGATATCAATAATTATGTACACAATATTATTCGTGGTATACATAGTGATAACTTTAGACCTGACTATGTTGTTGGGTTAACACGTGGTGGCTTAATCCCTGCTGTGCAGATTAGCCACTACTTGAACATTCCCATGAACACATTAAAAGTTAGTTTGCGTGATGAAGAAGAAAGCGAAAGCAACTTGTGGATGGCTGAAGATGCTTTCAACGGCAAAAACATATTAATTGTTGACGATATTTGCGACACAGGAAGTTCATTTAACTTTATTAAAACAGATTGGCAAAGTGGTTGTTTTCCAAATAATACAGAACAATGGGATAAAATTTGGCACAATAACGTTAAGTTTGCTGTATGTATACACAATGAAGCCTGTAACTTTGATGTAGATTACAGTGGGCTTGATATCAACAAAGTCAGTGATCCACAGTGGTGTGTGTTTCCCTGGGAAAATTGGTGGTAAACATCAAACTAAAAAATGTACGTGACAAAGTAGAAATGTTTCGTTGGATGACTGATAATTTTGGTACCTGCGGAGATAAATGGATTTATACTTCTACTGATGAAAATGGTATATTAACTATAGATGGGATATGTATTCATGAAGAATGCCCTTTGTCTACATTAGCGGTATTATTATGGAGCTAAAATCAAATAGTGACTGGGTTAATCGTATTAATGAAGAACCCAATCTTAATAATATCTTTTATAAAAACACTATTAACGGGCACTGTGATTATGGTATATTTTTAGCACTAAACGATATTGTTAAAATGCTACCTAGTGTAGGAACAATGTTTGAGATAGGCACTATGTTTGGCAGATCAACTGTATTTCTAGCTGAACTTTTTAGGTTGCACAATAAGTCATATACAATTTACAGTATAGACCTATTTTCAGAACCTAATATTTCAAAAGATTTTTTTGATATTGCTAAATCAAATTGTGAAAAGTATAAAGAAATAAATTTAATTCGTTGTGATTTATTTGAAGCCAACACACATATAGAATTAAAAGATAAAAAGTTTACGTGTGTGCTTGAATGTAGTAATCACGATTTAAAAGCAACTACATTTTGCTTAAATACATGGCTTCCATTATTAGAAGATAATGGTATATACTGCGGACATGATTGGATTAAATTTTTTCCAGAAATCGAACAAATAATAATACCTTTAGTAGGTAACAAAGTAATTAATAAAAAGTATTCAAAACAGCAACTAATATGGTGGTTAAATGGAATTAACGCTCAATAAATTACCAGTTAATGCGCAAGCAATCATAATAAGTAATACTAATACGCATTTGCAGTATTTAGGATTTGTTGCAAATGCAAAGATTAGAATTGTTTCTAAAGCCCCATTTGGGGGACCAATTGCAGTAAGGATTAGTGATGACACTTTTGCATTACGGCAAATAGAAGCAGAACAAATATATGTAGAATTACTCCAATGATGAACTTTGATACTGAAAATTTAGTTATGGTATGTTATCCTCAAGAAGCCGGGGGAAAATTTTTAGTAAATTGTTTAGGATTAAATGACCAATCTGTATTTCAGTCTGGGCTTTTAGTTAAAAAACAACTTAAGGGTAAGTTCACAGTTGAAGAAAAATTTAACTTTTTAAAAACCCAGTTAAGCAACGTCAAAAAACATTGGAACGATTTAGGATTGGGGTGTGTTCAGTTATTTGGAATAGATCGTAAATCTTATATAACTTATTCTTCAGTGGAAGAATGTAAAAATTTTGACTTTAATCCTGAAATTTTTTTACTTAGCCAATTAGATTTAAAGTTTTTTATTGTAGCACATGATAATATTTACGCATCAAAAATTATACAATTGTGGAGAAATGCAAAAATAATATTATTTTTTAATTCTAATAACTTTATTAAATGGAGATACGACAGAGATAGCAGTGAATTTGGTGATATTGAAGTATTACCTAAGAATAATATAATACATTATTTTGATAATGATATTTATTTTAACAGCGATCACACCGTTTCAGAAATAAAATTATTATATGATAAACTTAATTTACTAAATTTTAATGAACCTATGATACGGGAATACCATAAGTTATGGATAGAAAAACTTAAGGAAATCAAAAAGATTGACAAGCCCAAATAAAAAAGATATAATACAAAAATGAGTATAAAAGTAGCAGAATTATTTTATAGTATTCAGGGTGAAGGCGGATATATGGGTGTGCCCAGTATCTTCCTAAGAACATTCGGCTGTAACTTTAAGTGTGCCGGATTTGGTATGCCTAGAGGAGAATTAAGTGCAGAGGCTGAGAACATTAATCCCAGTCAATATACAGACTACAAATCCCTTCCTTTGGTTAGTACAGGTTGTGATAGCTATGCTAGCTGGGACGTTCGTTTTAAGCATCTTAGTCCTATGCTCACTACTGATAACATTGTACAACAGATTACGGAGTTACTTCCGCACAAAGAATGGCGTGACGAACACTTAGTTATTACAGGTGGAGAACCATTATTAGGTTGGCAACGAGCATATCCAGAATTGCTTAATCATCCTAGTATGTCAGGATTAAAAGAAATTACTTTTGAAACTAACGGAACTCAAAAATTATCCAGTGACTTCTATCATTACTTGCGTATGTGGCAGTTTAATGGTAACTTTAAATCTAGAGAAGTTACATTCAGTGTTAGTGCTAAACTCCCAGCAAGTGGTGAGAGTTGGAATGATGCGATTAAACCTGAGGTTGTACGTGATTATGAAAGAGTAGGTACAGCATATCTTAAGTTTGTTGTAGCAACAGAAGAAGATATTGTTGATGCAGAACGAGCAGTTAAACAGTATCGTGACGCAGGTTTCAAAGGTCATGTATATCTAATGCCTGTTGGTGGTGTTGAAAGTGTTTATAACTTAAACGCTAAGAATGTAGCACTAGCAGCCATGAAACGTGGTTGGCGTTATAGTGATAGACTTCAGGTACCTCTTTTCCGCAACGCTTGGGGTACATAAAATAGTATACGATATTACTGTAATTGAAAATACAAAACAGAAATGCAAAAATAGTATTAGAAAGAGATTTGGGTATATAGTTAATTAATATGAAAACATACGACAAACGAATTGCATTTATGATTAGTGACCAGCACTTTATACCTCATGGTGGCATTGGTAGTTTTTGTAAAAGTTTTACAGAAATGTGCGGTCGCTTAAATTGGAAGGTAGATATTATTTTAGATAAATCACCAACTGGCAATTTTAATAAGGTAATTGAATCTTCAGGGGGTAATATCATTTATCCCAGTGAACCATTACGTTATAATGACCATACTGCTACATTTGCATTTAGTGACACTATTAACTTTGAAAAGATTATAAATTTTCGCAAAGCGTTATTAGAGGCTTTTGAAGAAAACATTTATGATATGATTGTATGTAATACACAGGAGGCAATGACTGCGGCATATGCTATGACTATCAATCAATATATTCCCGTTGTGTTCTATACACATTTACATAGTATGATTTTTCGTGAAAGTCAGGGAAATGATGTGTTTTTAAATAGTTATCATAATTTCTATAACAAACATATGGAATTTAATGATATTATTATTGGCACACAAAGTCAAAAAAATATTGATGAATTAACTAAGCATGGCGCTAAAAACTGTGTGTTGTTACCAATGCCCATGAGCGAACGCGGTCTTTTAGAACACAGTACAGGACACAAAGAAGGTGTATTGTTCATTGGTCGTTGGGAAGAAGGCAAAAATCCCGAAGCATATATTCGTGCTATGAAAGATTGTGGATTACCTTGTAGGGTAATGACTAATAGCAATGGCGCTAATAAGTTTGAAAAAGCATTTGAAAAACAAGGCATTACCGATTATATAATTAAAATAGGTATTACAGGTCAAGAAAAAGTAGACTTTATAAAAAGCTGTAGTGTGTTTTTTATGCCTAGTTTACGTGAAAACTATCCATTTGCATTTTTAGAATGTCTGGGGCATATGCCATGTGTAGTATTAGATAATCAAGATTGGTCTGATAATTTTGATAATAAGTATTATACTAAAACATCATTGGCGGAAGCGGGTGAATTAATTAAATCATTATATAATACTACTGTTGATAATACTGCCCTTGAATATGTAAAACAATTAGATGAATCTGTTTCAATAGCTTGGGTTAACTTTTTAGATAACTTTGTTGGCAAACGTAGCAATACTAATACTGCCAAAATTAATTCACACGAAACAGTTTTGTATAGAGATTATATCAAAGATTTAAACAGAACACATTTAGCTAGAGAAGATTTTGAAAGTGTATTATCTAATAGGTATAAGTTTATTAATGTATTGTACACAGATGATAACACGTATTTAAGTAAAGATCCATTATTTAAACCTAAAGAACAAGAATCATTATTTGAGTGGTAATATGAAAACAGTATTAGTAACAGGTTGTTCAGGATATATTGGTAGTCATTTATGTAAGTTATTAGTTGACAATAATTATAATGTGCATGGATTAGACGTTGTTGAACCAAAAGTGCAATTAAATAAATTTTACAAAGTTGATATTAATCAACTTTTTACTATACCGGGCCAACTTGATCCATATGATGCTGTTATACATTTAGCAGCATTGGTAAGTGTAAACGAAAGTGTACAAAAACCTATAATCTATTATATTACAAATACCAATGGTACAATGAATGTAATTAATAAAATTCCAACTAAACATTTTATATTTGCAAGTACAGGTTGTGCCAGTGATCCAACTAATCCATATGGATTAAGCAAACGTATGGCAGAATATACTGTACAAGAATATTGTACTGTTCACAATCCAATAAACTATACTATTTTTAGATTTTTTAATGTAACAGGTACATATGGATATCCTCCTACAAATCCAGATGGATTATTTTACAATCTATTAAATTCTACTAAAACGGGCGAGTTTACAATTTTTGGAAATGATTACAATACTATAGATGGTACATGTTTGCGTGATTATGTACATGTCATGGAAATTTGTCATTCTATAATGAATAGTATCGATAACCCAAGTAATAGTATTGAAAGTTTAGGACATGGCATTGGTATAAGTGTAAAAGAAATGTTTGATCGTTTTGTGACAACTAACAACCTTAATATTAAACTAAACTATGGTCCAAGACGTAATGGCGACGTTGCTGAAAGTGTATTAAAAGATGTTAGCAAATACATGGTAAACTTATATAGTTTAGACGATTTGCTACGTGTTAAGTAACGTTTACATTACCTAAAAATTTTAAATGTGATCTGTTGAACCAAACTGTGCTTTCAACATCATAAGCACCAGTGTATATGTTAGTAATACGATTGCCTGGTATATGATGTAGTCCATCAAATTTTTCTGCTACCTTCTTCCATGGAAAGTTGCGTGACCAATCAACATCACTGTGCTGCCACCAACGACTTTTTGGTTCGCCATGATTGAAATACTTAGATATTTCTATGGCTTCATTATCATTATTCATTTGTAATACTCTTGCGCCTGGCATAACTTGAAATAGTAAACCTTTATTATTAAACCATTCAGGCATTTCAACTTTACACCAATCACTCCACTCACTGCTATAATTGCCATCTTTGTTTTGTTTAGCAGTACTAGTCCAAAATATTCCTGGCATGCTTGGCTTTAGAAAGGCTTCACTTACTTGTGGATTATTGCCTTCTTTGGCGATGTGTAATTGTAATGTACCGTCTAGTTTGTACAGTTTAGGTGTAGGCAATACATCATCTATACGCATTTTAGTGAATCAATAATAATGTACTTAACACATCGCCGCGATTTGCGCTGTCATCACCTTCACCTGGTTTAACAATAACATTGTACATCTTTTTAGGATCAGTTATTTTTTTCTCAGGTGTTTTCATCATTTCATCGTATGTAAGTATTGTTTTAGGATCCATACTGTATTTTGCGGCAATACGATCTTTTAATGCTTTAATACTTTGTTTGTCTTTATAGCGCAATTCACTATCAAATACTTCTTTACCTTTTTTATCTGTTTTACCGGTTGGTGTTTTGTGATGATAAACTAAATCGCTAAACAATTCTTTTGGTACAACTCTGCTATTTTTTGTTTGGCTGTAGTCAATTTGTTTTTCTTGACTTGGCTGACTGCCCATACTAAAATTGATTTTAAAGTTTTCAGGTTTTGCCGAATGAGCAACACTGGCAATTTTTGTATAAGCATAGAAATCTGTGTTTGGATGTTTCTTAGCCAAACTATAAGCACTGTTCAAATATTCTGGGCTAAAGAAGTCACCAGCGTCATGCCAACGTATTGCCACTTTAGTCTTCTTTTTGTTGTATTTCTTTTCTGCTTCGGTAATTTCTTTATCTAACTCACGCATAAAACCATCAGGGTCATTGACTAAAAAGTTTAATAAACGTGTTTGTGCCATGCTACTATTTTTCCATTGTACATAGCCACCTTTCATAGCATAACAATATAATTTACATTGACCAGCTTGTGGGCAAGTATTAACAACAATAAAGTCACCATTATTTTCATTTACTGCTAGACCACGTAGTGCAGGTAACCCAACGTTGAAGTATATAGTAGATGTACCATCGCTATGTTGCATCTTTTCGTTTTGTTTTAAAATCTTTTTTGGGCGTTCTTTAATTTGGTCGCGTAGTTTATCTAAATCGTATTCTTTACCATTTTCGTCTACGATTGGGACATTGCCGCTGTGTATATAGGGCAAGTTATATTTGTCTGATTTTTCTTTCTTTTTACCTAAAATTCTGTCAAGATATGCTTTTAACTGTTCGTCACTTAATTCTTCAGTTTTTGCTCCCAAAAAGCTAGGGCTTTCTTCGTTAAATAATGACTCATCAATATCTTGATGTTCACTATCCAAAAACTGGCGTAGGCTCATTACCTCAAGATTTGGGCTTAAAATATGAGGCTTGCTATTTTCATTTAAAAGTTGTAAAATATTACGAATGTCCACGATTATTCCTTATAACTTGACTTTAATATGTAACTATTGTATTATTTATCATTATGCACAATCAAAATGTAAAACGTATTGGTTTCGCTTGTAAACTAGCTGAAATCAACAAAAAGGGCGAGATTGCCAGTATTGAAGGATTCAATACAGGTGGTACTACTTTGGCATGGGCAAAGCGTAACAAACGTGATGTTGTAGAGCAAAAAATCATTGATGTTGCAAAAAACAATATTATGAATACACATAATCTTGTTAAAAGGATATCAACTTTGCCTCCTGAACTACGTATGGTTCGTCTTACCAGCGATATGTTTAGTTTTTACACACATGAAGACTACCGTGACTTTTGGAAAACCCCATATATTCAAAATCTACTTGAACATTGGATGGCACCAATTGGTGAAACTGCACGTGCCAATGATGTACGTCTTAGCTTTCATCCTGACCAATTCGTTGTGTTAGCTAGTGATCGCCCTGAGGTTGTAGACAAAAGTATTGAAGAATTTGAAATGCACGTTGACATGGCACGTTGGATGGGCTATGGTAAAACATTTCAGGACATCAAAATCAACGTACATATCAGTGGTCGCAAAGGTCCACAAGGTATTCGTGATGCGTACAAACGACTAAGCCCCGAGGCACGTAACGCTATCACAATCGAAAATGAAGAGATGTCATGGGGACTAGATGCTAGTTTAGAGCTGGTCAATGATTGTGCTTTGGTTTTGGATATACACCATCACTATGTAATGACCGGCGAGTATATTGAACCGAATGATGATCGTATTAAGCGTATCGTTGATAGCTGGCGTGGTGTGCGTCCTGTCATTCACTACAGCGTAAGTCGCGAAGAATATCTATCAACTCATTCTACAAAAACGTTGCCCAATCATCAACTCTTGCTAGAACAAGGCTTAAACAAGCAAAAGATGCGAGCACACTCCGATTATATGTGGAACGATGCAGTAAATGACTGGGCATATGGACATTGGCAGTGGGCCGACGTTATGGTTGAAGCAAAAGCCAAAAATTTGGCTAGTTTTAGATTGCACCAGTACTGGAAAACCCTTCAGGACTAATTTTTATAATAATCTTTGGGATTTTCGCTTCTGGCTAGTATTGCTCTAGTCACGTTAGAATTTACGGCACCGTCTTTTCTATGTAGGTTTTGAGACTTTACCCAAATTGAAAATTCTTCTTGAGACATTAAACGATACTTATCTAGTGTGGTTTTTCTAGATTGAGAAATGCTTAGGGCTCTAGTCTCACTGCATGGTATTTTCTTTCCATACATACCGTTTTTAGCACCTTGTTTGGCTTCTGATAAGTTTTTCTTCCAAATTTCATTTCTCGGGATTCTCTTTAAAGATGCTGATCTTTTTTTGAGTGTCGCCTCATTAGGTTTCCACCCTAATTTAGAGGGAGGTTTATTTCCTCCCTTATTAGCATTCCAACCTATATTTTTTTTCGGTCGCAGAAGTTCTTCTTGCTTATAGCAATTTTCTTCAGTATCACTTATTAATATAGTTTGAATCACGGTGTCTTTATATTTGTTGAGAATTCTACCGAAATAAGGATTTTTGTCATTACGGTTCTTTGAAGCATTTCGGTGCTCATTAAGTCGTCGGATTGGATTATTTGTTACGCCGATGTATCCTTCTTTGGTATAATCAGTATGCTCTGGTAAATGAATCCAGTACAAATAATGCGTATAAATAGTCATGCTGATAGCTCCTCTTAGCATTAGAGTAGTTGGGTATTTGCAGTTCCGCGACCCTCATTTTTATTTATACCAAATGTATTGATATATTATAAACTATCATGCATAATAAGTTATACAAGGATTATGTAAATGTTAAACAAAATCAAAAATTTATTCAAGAAACCAGAGCCGCCTAAGCCTGAACCTGTAGCTGAAAAGCCCAAAAAGCCTAAACAGCCAAAAAAGCAAAAAGAGGTTACATTAAGTGAAAAGGAAAAGGCTACACAACAGGGTGAACCTTATATTGCCATTTTAAAAGTAGAAGTCAGTCCTGACGATTTGGGAAATGGTAGTTTTGAACTAGATTGGAATGACAAGTTTGTAGTTAATTTAGTCAAACAAGGGTATAAGATTAAACAGACTGATACAGACGCAGAGATCGTAGATCGCTGGTTCCAAACTGTATGCCGTAATATTGCATTAGAAATTTATGAACAAGATCAAGCCGACCCCTCAAATCGGGATATGATCAGTGACATGCGAGTTATAAGAAGTAGAGATATTGGAAACGGACGCTCAGAAGTCAGTTAAATCAATAACTTACGCTGGTTTAAAAACTTGACATTTATTTTTTAGTTAGTTATAATATACGTAGTTTTTAACAAAAGCCGTATATTCGGCAAGGCAAAGTATGAAATTAAAAATTCCTAAAGGTCAAGCAGTAAATATTTCTAAAATCTACAATGCAGTAGATAACAAGAATCTTAAACAGCGAAAACCAAAAAAGATAACCAGTCTTATTGATTTGGCTGAACAAAATAAACAAATTATGGATGCCATCAATAATCTTAAGGCACAGAATGTGCAATTTAGTATTAATGATTTTGGTAAATCTGGATACGTGACAATTGGTGATGTATTGTTTGACGAGATCGCACAGCGTGATTTACTATTAGATCATATCGCAAAGATTATAACCGTTTTTAATCCATCACTGACAAGTCCTGTTTTTCTTGCCGATGTTAAAGGTGACCTTTTTAATTTTGACACAATGCACGGTATTTGTAATTTTGCGTTGTTTTGTAAACATGGTCTTATCAAAGAAGTTGACCCTAAAAATTGGTTAAAAGCGAAGTATGCATCATATACGATTCCAAATGCAAGTGCAGGTTTGCCTGCATATAGTGCATTGTCACGTAACGGTTTAGGTCAAAAGAAATGGACTAGCTTTGACCAACATAAAACTAAAGTAGGCCTTGCTCGACAATATCCCACTCATTATGGAAAAATGTTTGAGGAGAATGTTGTGCTACAAGACCTTTGTGAAAAATACGAGGCTATTCCTGTTAGCCCACAAAGTGTTTATAAAGGTAAAGCCGGTACTATTAGTTCAGTGCAAGCATTGTACAAATACGATTATTATCAAGTAGAATTTGCATTAGAACGACATAAAGCACATTGGCATGGCACGCATCTTGATGATGCTGCTTATGGTTTTTATGGCAATATGATTAGTTATGGTAAAAGTATTGGTTGGACTAAAAAACAATTAAACAAACTTTCAGACCATTTAAATGCAATTGTTTTTGATTTTTTCACTGACCTTGCTGGTGCTCGCATTGTAGTAGTTAATACACATGAAAAATGGTTCAGAGCATGTAATCCATTAGCTAAAAAAATTCCCAATCCTACAGATGATTGCTTTTTAGCTATTATGCAAAAGATTTATTTAAAATTAAATGGTAATTGTCAAGTAACTAGTCATGCTTATAACTATGTTCATAATAACAAGGATATTTACGATTATTTACCTGACGAAATTAAAAATAAGGTAGATGAATATGTCCAAAATAATATTACCTGGTGAGTGTTCTTGGTTTTATCTAATTGAGTTGTGGCATAATAATATCAAAGGATTTGGTATTACCAATAACTTAGAACGTAGATTGACCAAAGGATATTGCTATCCTTCTGCATCAATACAAAAGTTCTGTCATTTATACTACGGTAAACAATCACAAATTAGAGCATTAGAACGTTGGTTTAAAAATGAATATCGTAGTGAATTATTGGTTCTGATTAACAAAAAATTAGAATGGATTGACCCAAATAGTGAACTTAATAATTTACAAGAAATGATCAATGTTATTGAAGAAAGAATGGTTGCCAGTGAATATAATGAAATTTATAGGGTAAAATCAAAACACTTGCCCTATCAACCCAGTAAATATTTTACCGATATCAAAGAAAAACCTGATTATTTTTTACAAAAAATAGTTTGACATTGCCCAAAATTTAGTATAATATACACATATTATGAAATACGCATTAATTGATACAGCAAATACATTCTTCCGTGCCCGACATATTGCCAGTCGCAATACTGAAACATGGGAAAAGGTTGGAATGGCATTACATCTTACACTAAGTAGTGTCAATCAAGCAGTAAAACGATTTGGCATTGACCATGTTGTGTTCTGTCTTGAGGGTCGTAGCTGGCGTAAAGATTACTATAAGCCCTACAAGGCTAATCGTAAACTTGACGAAAGTGCTATGACTGAAAGTGAGATTGAAGAAAACAAGATGTTTTGGGAAACATATGAAATGTTTACCAATTACTTGCGTGAGAAAACTAATACTAGTGTGTTGCGTCATCCTAATGGTGAGGCTGACGATATGATTGCGCGTTTTATCGCATTACACCCAGATGATGAACATGTTATTATCAGTAGCGATACTGACTATGTACAATTGATTAATGAGCGTGTTACACAATATAATGGCGTAAGCAATCAATATATTACACTTGAAGGCTATCACGATGAGAAAGGACGACTCATTGTTGACAAGAAAACAAAAGAGCCAAAACTATTAGGTGACCCACAATTTTTACTATTTGAAAAGTGTATGCGCGGTGACAGCACTGACAACGTGTTTAGTGCATATCCAGGTGTACGTACTAAAGGTAGCAAAAACAAAATTGGATTGATTGAGGCATATGCTGATCGTCATAAGCAAGGTTTCAATTGGAACAATATGATGCTACAGCGTTGGTCTGATCACGATGGTGTTGAGCATCGTGTGCGTGATGATTATGAACGTAATCGTGTGTTAATTGATTTAACCGCACAACCTGACGAGTTTAAGGTGTTGTTTGATGAAACAATTAAGAATGATGTACGCACAACCACAGTACCTCAAGTGGGTGTACATTTTATGCGATTCTGTGGCAAGTACGAATTAAACAAAATTAGCGAACAATCAGATACGTTTGCTAAATGGTTAAACTCTCCATATATAGGTATATTACATGAGTAAATATTTTTGTAAAGATTGTAAGTACGGCAAAATTCCTTTTATGACTAAGTTTGGCAACATACTATTTTTTGCTAAAGATGAAGATTTTGAATATGTATGTACAAGAACTAATGCTACCCCTGTTGTTACACATAGCCCTGTAGTTGGCACAGTTGTTGAAAAACCTAATAGAAACTATGAAAAGTGTTATAACGAACGAGCAGAAAGATTTATAGGAGAAAAAGATAAATGTGGACCTAAGGGTAAATACTGGACTCCAAAAAATAAAAATGATTTATTCAAATATTTAAAGAAAATTTAGTGTATGATTAGTTATTTTGACGATTTTTTACTAGGTACTCAATTTGTCCCGCTTAATCAAAAAATGCTTAAGCGTTATAAACACGGGTTACGTCAGGATATAGGACATACAAATTTTCCTTCTGAAAATCAAGCAGTTAGAATTAGAACGTCTAGCAATGATCACGATTATACTGAAAGTAAAGTTTTGCTAGGTATTGAGATTGTTCCTGCAATAGAAAAAATGCGTGAGACATTATTGACTTTAGGTTATGTTGATCCAATGGCATATAGTGTTTGGTATCAATATGGCGATAAAAATCATTTAGTTGGAAAACATTTTGATGGTATTGTGCGTAACAGTACACCTGAAAAAAGTCTATCAACTTTTTTATACACTCACAATTATTGGGAAGATGATTGGGGCGGTGAGTTTTGTGTTAATAGCGCAGAAGTATTACCTAAACCCAATAGATTGATTGTTTATTCACGTGATGAAGAACATTGGATAAACAAAATTAAACACACATTAGAGCATAATTATATGCGTATGTTTTTTGGAGTTAGTTGGAGTACACAATGATACTTGTAGCAAAACCAATTATTAAAGATCAGTATTGGGTAGTTACCGACGGTGAAAAGAAAGTAGGCAATGTAACTGCCAATAATGCAGGTTATGAAGTAAAGTTAAATGACAATTTTTTACAATTTAACAATACTGAAGAAATTAAAGAAAAAGTAAAAATTCGTTTTGAACCAATTAAAACTAATAATAGTAAAGTAGAAATGCCCTACCCAGAGTATCCTACTCCAGAAAAAGTCTATAATTCAGTATTTGATATCAAACGTAAGTTACATTTGTTCACAACCGAAGAAAAAAGTAAATGTTTGCAGGCTGCAGGATACTTTGTAGTGGAACAAAATGGTGTAAAAGAGGTACAATTCTGTCCAAAATACATTTTTATTCAACGATATCCTTATAAAGGACCCTATAAAACTGAAATTGAAGCCTTGGCACATATAAATACACAATGATTCACGTTAAAAATTTCATGGATAAAGTCTCATTACTAGAAAGCAAACGAACAAAAGATTTAGTAATGCCTATGACTGATGCTAGGGGATTGCGTGATGAAATTATGTCAATATTAATTGACTTACATAATTTAAAAAACAATATAGATGACAAGGTTTTACAGGTTGAAATTAAAGGCGGTACGTTTAAGTGAGCAGAACTCAGCCAAAAGTCATATTAGAGTATGTAGATAAAAATACATATAAGACTGAACAGATCGTTGAAGCCAGCGGTATTTGGTCTGTGTATTATGACGATCAGCCTATTAATTTAAAAAGTAGTCATTATCTTAACAATGATAATGCGCCAAAATATAAAAAGACTAGTTTTAGCAATCCAGGTCATGCTAGAAACCTATGTAGAAAACTTAACGCGCTATTTAAGACAGATAAGTTTTCAGTCGTTTTCTTAACGACAGGTAGGCGCGTATACCCTGATGAGTAACCAGAATACTTTAAAACATCAATTAGTAGCAGCAATATTTGATCAACTGCCAAGCGATCAACGGCCACCCAAAACAATAGATAAAATGGTATTCAGTTGGTTTGAAACTGGACGTCAGGGTAATAGTCTACGATTAACACTTGAGGGGAAAAGATATTTTGACATTGCGTGTATTGAAAGTTATAGTTATCCAATTTTTGATAGAGATGTCAATACTTTATTAAATACAAAATATTTAGACGATTATTGGATTAATAAATTTACTTTAAGTTGTGGACGTTTTTTGCGCTGCCCATATCATATTGGTGATCAAAAAGTAACAGTATATGATGGCAAGGTTGCCATGATGATAGGGTTATATGGCGGCACATTAATAGATTATTTGATATCACAGGAGCAAATCTATGACAGACAAAAAGAACAAGGGTATTCCAACACAGAAGACGGGATTTAACCCAAACAATTTTAAACAAGGTAAAGGTCCAAAACCTAGTAAAGGATTTGGCAAACCAACAGTTCGTAAAACAGGAAGAGGACGATAATGACTGACGTAACCCAAAATGAACAATCACAACAAATTCAAACAACTGAAGTAAACTGTGATTTTTGTAGTAAACCACAAAGCGAAGTTTTTCGTTTGGTAACAAATGAAAAGGGCATTGCCATTTGTAATGAATGTGTGGCAGTTTGTGTTAATATCATAAACCAAGCAATTGACGACACAAAGTTACCACAAGTAAAGTTCCATAGTTAGTTGATTTATTGATAATAGTAGCATATAATAGAAATCTATTTGGTTATTTTGGGTTTTTATGAAAAAGCTAGTTATTTTTGGGTTAACCGTTCTAGTAGGATGCGGGGGCGGTGGCAGTAATAATACCACAACTCCTGTTAGTAAACAGGGAGTAACCTCAACTACCACTACTGTAGCTACTAGCACAAACAATATGGTGTCTACTACTGTGCCTACTGTATCAGTACCCACAGATGTTTCACAAATAAGTTATCCCTCAAGTTATCAAAACACTGTTACATTAGTTGATGCAAATGCATTTTGCGATATTGATAATAGTGTAGTAACTTATCCGCTAAGTTGGAATGGACCTCAAACTTTACCATATGTAACCGGCAATTCATTAAATAAGAATTTACTTAGATCAATTGTTGTAAACGATATTACACCAAAAACAACATATACAAGTAATACATCGATAACAACTTCCTGTCCAACACCAGACAATGTAACAGAATTTAGCCGAACAGTTACAAGATTAAAATCATTAGGTGTTGATGTAGTTCAAATTGCACGTTATTACAATGCAATTCAAAATAATGATGGAAGTTATACTTTTACACCTGATACTAAAAACTCATTAAGTGATTCTGAATTTGCAAGCGAGGTTAACATTGCACACGCGGCAGGAATTAAAGTCCAAGTTACAAATGCAATTTTATGCTGTGTTAATTCTAACGGGCAAAACATTTCAACACCTGCAGGTAATACACAGAATTATAGTTATTGGCTAAATTCTTTACAAACTTATATGGTAAATCAAGCCAATACAATGCAATCACTTAATGTTGATATTTGGCAAATGGATTGTCCATGTTTGTATAGTGATAAAGGTGATGGTAGCACGCAATCAATTCAACAATTTGTTACTGCATACGAAAATATAATTAAATCCGTATCATCAGTATACACTGGTAAAAAGTTTGTTGTAGATAATAGCTTGTTAGACAATTCTGCTTATATTTTATCCAAAATTGATTATGTTATGGCATATGCAAATTATCCATATTGGATAAGTAATCCTGCAAGTACAGATAGCAATTTAACAGTTGATACGGTTAAACAAGATTACGCAACTGCATATATGGTTTCCAATTGGACTGATTTATCGGCAAAATATAACAAGCCACTTATAATATATGGAGACGTACAATCACGTAAAAATTATCTATCTCAACCAGGTTACATGGAAGAATACATGTGTGAAAATACCATTGGTGGGGTAACATTCCCAATGGGTACAACCAGCCCAACTGGTTCAAACACTTGCATTGAGTTAAATACTACTCCTGCATTTAATGAGCAAGCAATCATTATAGAAGCAATGTTGGAAACAATTAATTCGGCTACTCTTCCTACAGGATCAATTGTACAAATAGATGGATATTTTTCAGACGATTTTATGTCAATGAACGGGCCTACGTTTCCCGCAATAGGCAGAAGTATCAGAAATAAGCCTGCTGAAGGTATTGTAAAGCAATGGTTTATGCGGTAAACTGTAAGTCATTGATTTTATTGGAGTTATAGTTGTTG
>Ga0208250_1000020_pt1 | contig 66656 bp, 93 predicted proteins | sample CryBogCBE18Aug09_FD_184557 | JGI IMG/M metagenome (GOLD analysis project Ga0208250, IMG submission 184557) | Freshwater microbial communities from Crystal Bog, Wisconsin, USA - CBE18Aug09 (SPAdes) (version 2) | ecosystem: Environmental > Aquatic > Freshwater > Lake | place: Crystal Bog... | reverse complement strand
CTCAAAGCCATCCCATGCTAGGCGAGCATACCAAAGTGGCAAGCGATGATTCCTACCGCCATAGCTATCCCAGTCAAACCCCAAAGAATGACTGTAATGAACAAAATTAGGTCTGATATTTTCTCCGATGTACGCAAGCGTCTTACGAGGGTCGGTAGAGGTGTTTCCAAATACTGAGGTAACAACAAGGTCAGCATCGTATGGGTTATCAGTATAACTAAGGTCAGGAAAGCAAGCACGAAAAAAGAAATCAAAAAAGTCTCCATCAAATGCTCCTTCCCAAAAGTTAACTACGCACAGTTTCAAAATAGCGCCTCTTCAAATTTAAATTCGTTTTTGCTTTTCATAATTACTCGCTTGTAAGTCCAACCAATCCTTAGAGCGACGGCTGCGATCGCTTCTTCTTTTCTCGAAACAATACGCATCAACTCGTTTTGCTCGTCGAAAATTTGGTACCGAATTCCACAGTTCATAGTTAGCTATCTTTCGTTCTGTGTTTTTAGGTAGTCGGCGAAGCGTCTCGTCGATTATTTCTATGAGCAGTTCACGATCGTGTCGCATACAGTACAGTTCTTTATAGTGCCGTCAGGCTGAACAATCGTATAGATGGTGCAGGCAAATACATCAAGGGCTAAACCCAAGACCAAGACCGCCAAAGCAAAACCGATAATCCACTTAATCATTTTTCGTTCTCCTCTTTTTAACTGCAACAATACCAACTTCAGGTTCTTCTTTATTGCGTGCTTCTAACATTCCGTCTGCTACTTCCCATGCTTCCTTATATTCCCAAACGCTTCCTCTGCTCATAAAACCAAGCATCGCAAACATCGCAAAGCAATCCCTTAAATCTTCTTCGTTCATCTGTAATGTCCTTTTCCGTTATGCTCGCAATCCTTTACTGGGCAAAATTTTCTACAAGTAAAGTTAGGCTTTGGATTCCATACTTTGTTGGTATGAGCCGCATTTAATCTGTCTGTTTCTTGAATCCAGTTGAGCCACATTTCGGGAGATTTATCTTTGTCGTAATTGGCTTTTACAAATTCCTCGCTTACTACAAACGCTAGCCCAGCCTTAACTTTTTCTACCTCAGGAAAGTGTTTGAACACCGCAAGAGCCATAAGTTCTAGTTGTTTAGTATCGGCATACTGGGCAGACTTGCCTGTCTTGTAGTCAATAATATGTGCCAATTTACCGTTAATTATCAATAGGTCAGCTACACCACGAAACCATACATTTTCTTTGTCAAAGAAGTCGCAAGCTTCTAAGGTTTCGGTCAAACCCATTTTGTATTCACAATGCTTATCACCTGGTATAGCTTTAAGCACATCCAATACTGGAGTAAGGAATGAGTACATTGCTGGGACTGGAACGCCGTCTCTGATGTGTTTTTCAGCCGCTTCATGCACTAGCTTTCCATACAACATGTGCTCGGATTCGGGTTCTTTAATATCCTTTACTACCCGCAAGTGGTAGTATTTTCTAGGGCATTGCTGAAACAACCCAAGCGATGAGTATGACCAAATAAAATTAGGCATCGTTTGTAGGCAACCAGCTTTTAACTGCGCCACTCATTAGCTTCATTTCAGTCTGAGCATTTAGGCAGTGCTCATAAGCTGCTTGGTAATTGTTTCGTATCAACGCATCGTGTGCCATTTTTATTTCTCTCATCGCTTCTAAATACATAGGGATATACTCGACTTTTAATTCTTCCATTCTTCAATAGCCTTTTTATTACTGCAATCACCGTAGGATTTACCTACACCAAGTTCGCAAGCCAAAGGGAGTTCTTGAGCCCACTTCGGTCTCCATTTCATACACTCATCAATATACAACATTGCGGACTTAGATTCATCCTCAGGGACGACAGCCATCACCGCATCGTGTACGGTTAAGGCTACCTTATAACGCTTTGATATTCTTAGCATTTGTTCCCCAATAACACATCGTGCTAGGGCTTGACACACATTCTCTACTACTTTTCCGCCATAGATTTTAATGCGTCCTCGTCTACTGGCGTATGAGAACTGATTGTCGTTATCTCGCTGCAGATCGGGGTAGTTGAGGAAAAGACCACTTGGGAGTAGAAAACCTGACTCCGTAACGGTAAGTGCTTGCGCTTGATGCCCAACTTCACAAGTCTTTTTATCTCTGAGCGCATCAAGGGAACGACCAGCTTCCTGCCAAAGTCGGGGAATGTGAGGGTATCTAGATCTATAGACCTCGATAATCCTAGCCGCCTCCTCATCAGGGATTTCCACCCCAAAAGTTCTGAGTTGTATCCCAAACTTGGTAGCACCCATGCCATACCCCGCACCGAGGATTGTCGTCTTACCCACGAACCTTTCTCCCGCCGTGATTTCATCCTCCGTCTTATTGTAGATAGACGATGCCATGATCTTGTATACATCTTCTTTCCTTTCAAAGGCTTTGACCAAATCGTCTTGCCCCGACAGCCACGCAACAATACGAGCTTCAATCTGAGAAGAGTCTGCGTCAATGAGTGTGTATCCGTCAGGTGCAATTATTGCCTCCTTCAGCAAAGATTTTCTTGGTAAGTTTTGTAGGTTTAATTTATCGTCTCCGCCCCATCTTCCTGTATGGGCAGCGTAGTAGCGAAGTGGGACAGGCATCTTTCCTCGTTTGGAAATTGCAATGAATCGTTCTGTACGAGTTTCCTCAAGCGTTGATTTAGTGCCCAAACGAGCGGCAACAACGGCTTGGACACGCTCATCGGGGTGTTCTGCAAGAGCCTTGAATCCTTCGTCGTTTTTGGCAAACGCATATGTATCCTTTCCATTGGCTGGACTTATTTTCATAGGGGGCTCAACACCAAGTGAAATTAGCAATTCAGCTAGCTTGGGGTTGCTCATAAGCGTATCTTTATCTGCTACACAAGCAGCAAGCAATTTCTCTTTGCGGTCTCTTACCTGCATGAGGTGTTGCTCAAGCAACGTAGTATCTAAAAATAGTGTCGGCTCGGCAAACATCTTGATGGTTACATCAATTAGCTTAAGTTCACTGAGGCTAAAGCGTTGTGATAGGACTTGAAAAAGAGCGTAGGTTAACTCCACGTCATTATTACAATATCCGCCATATGCGCTAAGATCATTGACGCTAAAATCTTGACGTCGTTTGCCGAGGGCTTCAACAACTTCTGTCCCTTTTCGTCCGAGGTTGTAGCGCACAGCAAGTTTAGCCAAACTGTTTCCAGCCTCCAAACCATCCGTCGCACGAGCCATGCTAAGCGTGTCCAGCCAAGCCATTGGGCGAATACCAAACCGCCAACTGAGAATAGCAGAGTCAAACATAGCGTTATGGGCAAGAGCAAAAGAATTACTCCAGTCGTAGCTATGCAGGAAATCCAGTATTTCTTTGTGAGAACCGCTAAACCATCTAACTTCATCATCATTCTCCTTTACTGATACTCCGATAACTTCAAAACGATCATCACGCACATACTCTTCAGTAGTTAGCTTGGTCAAGCTAAAGTCCCTAGCGTAATAAGTTTCGAAGTCGATTGTTAAAATATTCATAAATCTACAAAATTAAATTCGTTAGTCGGCACATCGTAAAACAATTCACCACTTACGACTTTTACATTACGAACTTCTTTCATTGGATGCTTGAGTATTTCTTTAGACTCAATCCAATATGCGTGCTTCATGTCTTTTGTTAAAGCAAAGAACAAAGAGTTACCACCAAAAAATTTAGTCTTACGGCTAGGCACGTGGATTGTTGGGAACGGACAAATAGGACTCCATTGGCGGACTTCTACTTCTACTGCACCAATCGTTGAGCCAGCTTTTTTGACCAAAAGGTCGATGCCGTAGGCGTCGTTATTGGGAGTGACTTCATACCCGCAAGTGTCCATCAGGTAGCGAGCAACCGCTTCCTTTGCTGGTGCGTCGTATTTATCGTAGAGTTCTTGCTCGAAGGCTTTGACTAGGCTCATTAGTATTTAACCCTAGTGTCAGCCACCCATTTGTATTCATACTCAGGCTCTTCTGTCATTGTCCGCATTACTTGATAAGTTAATTCCGCACGACGGATTTCCTTCAGCTTCTCGTGAATGGCGGCTTTCTCGGACTCAGTCATAATGTCACGGAAATATTCTTTATACATGAATGCCCACTTCTTGCTTTCCCCATAAAATTCTTCGGGGTGGGTTTCCATCCGCTTTAAAATAATTTCAATACCGTTGTTCATTTCTTTGGAACTGGTCATACTTTTAGCATCGGTCGTCATCTTGTCCCCCCAATAAATACAAGGCTAGTGTGTGAATGTTGGTCTCGTTGATGACAAAGGCATGTCCACCCGCATCACGAATCTTTTTAATTTCTTTTTCTTGGAGTGCAGTTGTTTTGCCCTTGCCTGCTTTGCATTCTATGGCTAGGAACTGGCTATTGTAGCAACAGACAATATCGGGCACACCCGAACGACCATAACCGTGCGTGGCTGGAAAGAAGTAATATATGTCATTCTCTTTAAGTAGCTTAACTACTTGAGCTTTGACCTTTGATTCGGGGGTCATACTGCATCCTTTAATATAATTATTGACACAGTATAGTCCTTCCCCAGATAAATGCAAGAAGTTTTTTTGTAGGTGTTAACCCGAAGACATAGTGTCATCGTGACACTTTGTCCCAATAAAAAAGCCACCCGAAGGTGGCTTGGTGTAGGTCAAGTAGATTGCGTATCCTACTTACGCTAGGGGGAGATTGTCGGCATAAGCCGTGGCTTGCTTCGCATCATACTAGGTTCTACAAACCCAATCAAAAATTCCCACGGAAGTCAGAGACTACTCTACCACATAAAAGTAGCCCTCATCAAACTTGCATCCGATTGTTTCGTGTGGCTCTTCTTTGTCGAGAACCTTGAACATTGCATACTTACTCTGTATGGGTTCGGGCAATTCTTCAAAGCTAGCGTATCGCTTAACCGTGTTCGTAGAATAGCTATACACAACTAAGCTATTGTCAATGCGACAAAATACACCATAGCCTTTGCCATTTTGTATACCATCTAACAAAGACTTAGCTTCTCTGTATCTATCGCAAGCCGCATCGTGGTCTTCTATTTTATTATTAACCCTGACCATACTCAAAGGAACGGAAACTACTTGCTCCCCCTTTCGCCTAGCTTCTTGTGCGTGCAAAGCAAGGTCTACACTAGTCGCCATACTATCCATAGTCCATTGCAACTGATGGCATGTTCGGCTTTCTAGATAATTAACATGGCTGTCTACTGCATTTTTTACTTGGGCTATAAGTTCTGCTGATTCTCTAGAAACAAATACTTTTTTAGCGTGGCGGAGAGCAACCTTAATATCTTTAGCCGTCACTCCGTTGCGGTCGCCCCGTTCTTTGACAATACGAAAACTTCGAACCTTGTAGACCATGTCAGACGAACCGCCTGTGTAGCGTCTAGACACACCTATGTCGCCCAACTCCTCGCCGTTCTCAAACACCCTGAGCCTACGGATATAGTGTTTGCTGAGACTTTTGTTCTGCTCGTCGACTACCCATTCCCTGTCCACGCAGTTATCGTCTAACACGAAATTGCAACATGGCTTGGCAAAGCCTACCAAGTCGGCAAAGTTAACCAGCATTTGGTCAACCTCTGCGTCTCGGTATTCTTTCTTTAAGACTGATTTATCTATTGCTATCATACTTACCCCTTAGAAATTAAACTTGTTAAGAATCGCATCTACCTTTGCCTTGACTACTTCACGAGCCTGTGCGTTTTTGCGTAGCGAGTCGGCATCGTGGTTCTTGATTGCCTGATACAACTCTTGCTTGGCAAGGTCAAGATTGTGGTCGTTCGTAAGATTAAAATGTGTTAGGAGGCTTGTTAACTCTAACGCATTCTCGACAAGGCTGTCACGGAATACAGGAACATCAGTAAATGTCCCATCCTTTAATGGTCTTGGTGTTGCTGGTGCTAGTCGCTCACTCATACGAATAAGACAATCATGCAACCTATCCCACGCTTCACGCATTGCATTGTTAAGACGCTCGTCGTAAGCCTTACTGCAACTGTCTTGCACTTCACGCTTGGCTTCTTCGATTAGGTCGGGAAGAAAACTGCCAGCAGTCGGCACAGGAAAGAAACTGTAATTGAAACTAAACTTCGTCGCTATCTTGCTTGCGTCGGGATACTCTGACCTATCGAACAAGTCGCCCAACTGAAACGCAGCCGCACTAACTAGGTCTGGGTATGCGGTGATAAACTTACCGACCAATGCGGTGTAGTTCTGCTCAAGCACATTGAGTTGCTCTTTGTAATTTACAAAGTTAGATACAGGCAACAAGCGAGAGCCGTTGTCAGACCACGGCAGAGTTTGTGCGTTGTGCCATGCACGAGCATTGGCGGCATACTTGATGATGGTATCAAGAACCCCTGTGCCTGCGAGTAGGTTCTTGTTTGCGTTTACCACTCTGGTCTTTGCCCCTTTAGCCGTATCTACTTCGCTAGAAACACGCTTGTCCAACTTGCGTGCAGTCCAACTACGGATGCTTAGTTCGACTAGCATGGCTGATGATGAGATGTTGATTGAGTTATTCATTTGACTCTCCGTTTGGTTGGGACAAAGTGTCACCTTGACACTCTGTCCGTTGGTTGAAATGCTTAATGAGGTGTTGTATTGCTTGGGAATACGATACGGAAAAGCCCAGGGCAGTTCCGATATCATCTTTTACTACGACGAGTTGAGCAACAGTCTCAGGGTTGAGGCTGATGTTTATCTTTCCATCTCTTGCTCTGCCTTTCGGCATTTTGGTTTCAATCATTTGTTTCTCCTTATTCAACATGAACTACTTTGCCAACTACGGCTTCGTTAAAATGACTATTGCCTTTGATGCACCACAACACAGGCATGGTCAGGCTTGAATAGTCGCTTGGGTTTTGTCGCCCGATATATCCATCGGTCAGAAAGATAAGGCACTCGGCTTTGATATCATGCTTCGCCATAAACTTAGGCACACAAGTCGGGTCAGTCCCACCACCGCCTGCTGGCTTGGTGTTTTGTTCCAGACCTGCAAGCTCGTTCTGCATATATGTTTCTCTAGAAGCCACATGAGTATCCCAATAAAGCAAATCAATCTGTTCGGGTGATACTTCTTCGCAGATAGACTTAACTTCAGATAAGAATTGATTAAGTTCTTCCGAACCAATCGAGCCTGATGTGTCGATACCGATAGCAATGCCGCCTACCTTTTCAGAATATTGTGAGGGCATCACGATATCCATACCGATATAGCGTTTATGCAGTCGCTTCCATGTAGACTTTTCCTTGCCTTGCGTGGATGACTTGACGAAATCACGCAACGCTTCTTTCCAATCTACTTTGGGAGTTAGCATGTCGCCTATCTCACGAGAAACATTACCGCCTAGCTTGCCGACTAGGATAGAGCCCTGACGCAACGCAGACTCAATCTCTTTGGCTATTTCTTCCTTTTCGGTATCGGATAGTTCTTGTGCATCTTCCCAATCGTGATGGTCGAATCCGTTGCCATCGCCTACGACAAAGATTTTTCCATCACCATCACCACCGCCACCACCGCCACCACCGCCATGTTCTTCTTCGAGTAGCTTGAATACTTGGGCAGAGTCCATGCCACGATACTTCTCGTCAATCAAACCCATCTGATTGCCGAACTCGTCGGTTGGGAATTGCGTATCGTATTCGCTAGGGTCATAATCACGAATCTGTAAATTTATGACATAGTCGCACGCCGCATTTGCGAGCATCCTATTCTTGCGATGCAGGCTTTCCCATACGACAAGATGTCGATAAGCCTTGTGCATATTCTCGTGCAGTATAAGAAAGGCTAGTTGCTTATCGTTGAGCCTATCGACGAATGCTCTGTCATAGGTCACATCAACACCATTAGTCGCCGCAGTTCCATGATTGGTGTTTTCGGCAACAGTCACCTTGCCAATCATAAATAAGCCTGAGAACAGGGCAAAGTTCCTGTGCTTCATAAGTTGCACATGGCATCTTTCGATGCGTTGTTCGGCAGTTAGTTTAGCCATTGAATATTATTCCTTCCATCGGTTGGTTCATCATCTTCTTCTTCCTCAACTTCCTGAGATAAGTCAATCATTGCACATACACCATTTGTGATTGAGCGTAGAAACTCGTGCGGTTTCATTTCAGCTTGGATAATCGCCGCTTCACAAGTGATTGCAATCAACACAGGCAGTATCAATCCAAGTTCTACATCAGACGCTTCTAGCAAAGTGCCAATGTCGTTTTTAAGACGATTTGCTTGTTCAAACATTTCGTCTGTCATTTTCTTTTTCATATAGTTTCCTTAGGTTAGGACAAAGTGTCACCATGACACTCTGTCGTTTAGAACAAGTATTGGTTCTCACGCATCCAATCAGTAAATGCTTGGCTGGTTAAGAATGTCTTTTTCTTCTCGTCGTTCTTCATGCCTGTTAAGCAGAAGACAGATTGCAACTCTTTTGGAGTCCGCTTGAGGTAGTCAAAGAATTTAGAGATGGTGTTGCGGTCAACTCTATTTACTGCACTAAAAGCAAGTAAGCACAAGGCTGCTGGACTAGTCGGCACGGTAGCGGTTTGTGGGTCTTTGATGATTGCTTCCCATGTCGGTAGGCTATCCGCCACATCTACGAATGCCATCAAATCCCTAGCCGCAGGTGCTCCGATAGTCCCTTCCAATGCACAAGTAATGGCTGTCGTTGTGCAGTCGGCTCTGTGCTTGAGAATATTACTTGCACGAACCAATGAGCGGGGCGACACAAAAGACTTCTGTGCTTCTTTTGGATTGAAGATGTATTTGTTGCCAGCCTGTGATGGGTCTAAGTATGAGGCTAGTGCTTGAGGGTTATTCTTTACCCATGCCAATACTTCGGGGACTACATCATTCTTGACTGCCCATTCACCCCATGAGTCAGCATCAATAGAGCCATCAGGATTAAAGCCTGCGTGCGGTTTCTTGACATTGACCACAGAGATACGATTGCGAGAATGGCTCATCATTGTGTCGCCTACACCGTCGGTAGTGTAATTACCTGCCGTTACGACTATCGTTTTCTCGTGCAATGGGATACCCATAACCATGCGTGGCTCGTTAAGCATTGGGTGCAACATATTCTTAACACCTTGCATGGCTTTGGTGAACTCGTCGATGAAGATAACAAGCGGCTCGTTTAGGTGGAAACCCCATTGCTCGTTTGGATAAATGCGAGTAGTTTTGGTTTCGTGGTTAGGGATTGGGATTCCCAATTCTCCAAGCTCGATGTTTGGTGCGTCAATGTAAATACCTTTATAGCCAGTTCTTGCAACAATATTGCGGAACATTGAGGTTTTGCCTACACCTGGTTCGCCCATAAGGTGAAAGGTTGCGCCAGCACCACAAGACACAATCATATCCTCTGCTTCTTTGAGGGTAGAGAATTTATTTAATAATACTTCCGACATTTCCGTTTCCTTTATTTAAGTTAGATTTAAAACTAAGACATAGTGTCACCATGACACTTTGTCCCTTACTTCGCACTTCTTGCTACATACTTAATATTGTCATCATGAAAGACGACACCCTTCTCTACTGTTTCTTCGACAAACAATTCTTTGGCGAATTGATACTTCATTGCTTCGGTCATTCTGTTTACAAACCAATTAGGTTCACACACAATGATTTGCTTATGGTAGTTATACCGACCGACCGACTGTGCTACATAGCAAAGCAACTCGTAAGCTAGGGTTAAATCCCCAGACTGATTAAAGCTATCCAATGCTTGAAAAAGCTTTGTGCGGTTAGACCCGTCGGTGTTGGGGCTATTCCACGAGTAATAAGGCACAAGATGTGTGTCTTGAAATGACAAGCCATGATTAGCCTCGGCAACTTCAAGCCTTGTGACAGTCGGGTCGATAGACAAAGCGTTCTTCCCGTATTCGATAAAGCCCTTGTATTTCTTGCGAATAGAGTTCATCGCTTTGCGTGACAGTCGGTATCGCTTCTCTACAACTTCTTCTTTGGGTCGGACAAACCCATCGTCGTTTTGTCGTAGAGTCATTTCATTGTGGAAAAGAAAACTCTCCCCCTTGCTGTTTTGGAAATACCATTTGCCTCGCTTGGATATGATTGAACCGAAAGCCTGCAATGAAAAGGTCATGAAACCCATCGTCGTCGGGCTATGCCAACTAGTATCCTTGAGAACAATGTCACCATTACTGTGAAATGTAATCAAGTCGGTGTTCCAACAACGCAGAATATAGGCGATGTCGAATGAACCGAGTGGGTCATCAGATTCGGGCAAGACCGTGTGCTTCTCGTTGATAGTGAACCATGTAAAGCGGCGGTTCTTACCAAGAGGTCTGACTTCGGGGTTTCTCCCACGAATGGGTGCAACGGATTGGTAATGCTCTTTTGCTTGAGCATAGTTTGCGAGTGCTGGAATGCGGGCACAGTTATACCCTTGATGTGTATATGTCATTTGGATTTACCTTCCAAGTATTTGATGATGGTTTTGAGTTCTTGAATTTGGATAAGCAAGTCGGTGTTAGCCGTCGCTAGCTTTTCAATCTCGGCTTCATACCACTCCCTGTCATGCAGGACTACCCTGTGTGCGTCTTCCCATGCAGTCGGCTCTCTGTCCCAATCGGCTTGCACTTTGTCCAACGACTTGGGTGCTACAAATTTGGGGTTTGGCTTGCTCATGTCATACTCATAACGCTTTGCTTCTTTGGCTTGAGCCTTGGCTTTTTTCTTGCGTTGCTTGATATGCCACAAGGCGGTGTAAATCTGATTTACATTCTTGCCTGTTTCTTTAGCAATATTTGCGGGTTGCTTGATGCCTTTGGCAAGGCAAACTTCACACGCTTTGGTGACAGACATATCGGCATACTTGTCGATTTGTTTTTTGTGCTCTCTCATGGCTGGGGTTGTAAGCCCCATTTCTTCGAGGGTGTTTTCTAGTTCGGTTTGTTTGGCTTGTTCCATCTTTTTGTGTTCCTCTTTCATTGAGTGTTGGTCAAACTTAGGTGCATCGGGTGGTAAAAGGACTACTCGTGGTTTGCGAATAGGCTCGATTGGTGTTGCTTCAGATGGAATATCATCTTGCACGACTTCTGCTGGGTGGCGAAATAGTGCCTTTGCTTTTTGCAATGCTTCGTATGCTTGAGGTTTCATCATTTAATTGACTCCGTAATAAAGGGACTTAGTGTCACAATGACACTTTGTCTATCTAAATAACCAAACTGCTAATAACACAGGGACTAGTAAATACATAAAGACTGTGAACATACCGACCACCATGTCGCTGACAAAGCGGACTCCATATTCAAAATCAGACTCGCATTTCCACATTGACTGTGCATAGGTTGCGTCTTTGAATGCCTCGCTTGCACTACGGCTTGTTCTGCCTACTGCGTGGCGAGGGTCGGTGACACCTTCAAAACTTTGTGGGTTTTTAAGGTCTAGTGCTAATGCGTTGCCTTCGACAGGCATGGGTTTTGCTTTTCTAGGTCTTGCCATTTAACTTCTCCTTCTTTAGTTGACGCACAATTTCTTGTGCTTGAATAACAAGCAATCTCATGTGGTCTTTGGTAATCCCACGAGTGCTTGCCATGTTTAGTAATGCCATGAGTTCATTCAGTTTCTTGTCATTCATTTTTCTCCTTGTAGTGCGGTTAGTTTTGCTTTCATAATTGCAAGGGTAGCTTCTGATTCAACGAGGCGAACTACCTCGTCGCTGTCGACGCTATCTCTATTCTCTTCTAGTGCATACTGCAGTCGGACAATCATGTCTAACAATTCGTCAATGCGTTGCCCTTTGTAATGCTCAGTCACTACTGTTCTCCCCTAGAATGAAGCCGAGGGTAAACGACGATATGACAAGTCCAGCGATTGCAAGCAAGGGTGTGTCTACCCATATCCAAGCAACAGATGAAACCATAATCGTTGTCAAAAGAATTACTACTCCGAATAAATACATCATATAAACTCCCTTATCCAATCTATATATACTTCGTTTAAAGAAAACCACCGAGCCTGTCGTTTCCGATCAGGTTTGTCGATAGGGTAATTCACAAGCAGTCCCATCTCACCATGCTTGACTAATAGATAGAACTCAGGCTTTTCAGGATGACGATATAACTTAACTATTTTCATCATCACCTACGAGCCTGTGTGAAAAGCCTGCAAGAAAGCCCTCGATATAGCCTTCTTTTAGGTAGGTTGCACCCATGCGTTCTACTTCACGACCTGAGTGCGAATCGTATTCCATGCAGAAATTCCAAGCCTTGACCATCGCTATGTCCATGACGCTGAAAGGCGGGTAGTCTTTCACTTTCGTCTCCCGATGTAAATGCGGTCAAGCCAAGTGCTGTAATCAAGATGACCCTGAGCCAAGCGTTGCTTGCCAAATATATGCAAGAAAGGGTTGGTCTCAACGACAAGCTGCTGCTTTTCTTCAAGCGTCGCCATCTGCTTGATTCGAGTAGATATTGCACGAGCATTGGCTTGCTCGATTAGGTTCTTGCGACTGCGAGGTTTGAATGTGTAGGTCATTTTGGATAACTCCCTGTTGAATCAAGACCCAACAAGTAATCGTTGAGCATTTCTACATCGTTGTTTGGCTGACGGAAAGAGCCCTTGTATTCGGCTAACTTATCCTCGTCTAGCATGTAGGCGGTTAGACGCATTAGTGCGTCGGCTTCTTCTTTGGTCATCATGTTGTCCTCTTTGGGTTAGTAAAGCGTAATTCGTCGGGGTTGTGGATATACTGATACGCACCTTTGGAATACGGAATCTGAACCATGCTTGCTTTGCGTTTGGACTCTAGCGTCGCTAGTGCGTCGCCACACTTGTGGCAAACCATGCGGAGATTGTTTGCTTTGAGATAGTCGGCTCGGCTTGCTTCTACATGAACATCACAATCATGTGATACACGAGAAACACACAAGTAAGACTGACTGATGTGGGTGCGTGGCACTTGGCTTGCGGGTTCGAAGGTTAGTTTGAGTTTGGACATAGTGTCACTCTGCCACTTTGTCTGCGGATTGAAGACCGACTACATTGATTGTCTTCATTACTTCTTTGGCGAGAGCAATGTTTTCTGCGGTCGGATATTTGAGGCAAAGGGTTAGCAGTTTTTGTAGCGTGCCTGTTAGTTGGGCTTGTTCTTTACTTGTCATGCTTGACTCCGTTTGGTTGGGACATAGTGGCATAGTGACACTTTGTCGTTTGGTTGTTGTAGGCGAATTCCCACTCTATTAGTATACCACATCTAGTGGTAAATGTCAAGGACTTGTCCTAGCTTACAGGAGTCCAAAAAGTCCAAATCTCGTCCCCAATGCTAACGAATTCCCTAGTGCGTCGCTCGTCGAGCCAGTTCCCATAAAAAATAATGGGGGTATAAAAGACATAGTGTCAAGATGCCACTTTGTCCGCATGATGGCATGATGGCATGATGGCATGAAAATAAAAAAACCCCGCACTAGGCGGGGTATAAAGGGACTGCGGGTTGAGTTATAGTTGGTCGAGGATTTCACGCAGTTGTTCAATGTCCTCAATGAGTGCGACCTTGTCACGGATAGCCTTGCGGAGTTCTGCAAGTTCTGCTTTGATGTCCTTGCCTGCGTCCTTCTGCCGTTGCTCAAGTTCCTTGCCAAGTTTCTTGGCTTCCTCAATACGCTTGAGAGTAGGTTGAGCCAAGAGGTTTGCCATTTCCGCTTCTAGTTCAGAGTCGGACTTGCTCTCAAATACAGCACGAGCCTTTGCCCTTTGCTCTGCCTTTTTCTTGGCTTGCGGGTCATCACTATCAGGAATAGTGATAGCAGAGTCACGACAAACCCGCTTCCACTTGGACTTGATAGCGTCCTCGGTTTTGCCCTGTGCTTCGAGGGTTTCAACGAAGATAATGCGACCCATTGAATAGCGAGCCCAACTAGGTTTGCTACCGAGTTCACGAGCAATCGTTGCGATTGCTTCCGCAACTTCGTCTTCACCAGAGTCCATTGCAAGGGTTGCAGATACCAAACGAGCCTTTTCTTGCTCGTCAAATTGAGATAGCATTTCTGCCGTTTTAACTACAGTTTTTGTTGCCATAATAACAATCTCCAATAGAGTGAGGTTTAGGGTTTGGGACTTAGTGTCACTCTGCCACTTTGTCCTGATGTGAACCAAAAACAATTTCCGACTCACAAATACAGTATAGCACACTTGGTGGGAAATGTCAAGGACTTGTCCTATATGTTCTAGAAAATAGGGTATTGTTCTTATAATGTTCTAAGTGATGGAACATTCTCTAAGCCTTATAGATAAAGGCTTTGCGGGTTATTTATTTATATTGTTCTATTGTTCTATATATTTAATTTACTACGAGGGGGTTTTTTCATTTGATTTCACCATGTGCAATCTGCACTTGCATAGAGGGTCTTTGTCACTCGGTAAAATTATTTTGGGCAAAGTAATTTTTGGAACATTAGGAACAATAGAACATTCCTTTATAATCAAGGACTTACAAGGAACATTAGGTAGAACATTGCTAGAACAATATAAACTCGGTATGCTTGACAACTCGATAAAATTATATTAAGCTCTGCTACAGAGCTTAACCGAGAAAGACATAGTGGCATTGTGACACTTTGTCCTGCGGGCTAGTGCGTCGCTTACAACCAGTTCCCTAATTTTTTACTGGGGACAAAAAAATCCCCAGGTCTATGCCTGGGGACTTAGTGCTACTGGGTGCTGCCTGGTTATAGTTTGCGTATATCCAGGAAAATGCACATGGTCATTTTGCGGTATCTAATTTCAATATGAGTAAACCCATCTCGAATAAAGCTGGACAAATCCCGCTTACTACAATATAGACCAGCATAACCAGGCATTACTGAATTGATAATAAAATCCTTTTCAGAATTGAAAGCCGACAGTACTTCGGCCTTCGATTTATAATCCCGGCCATAGGCCGGACTGAGAATTAAACTAGGCATAATTAAAATACCCAGGTTTCCCTGGGCATCCTTTCTTGGTTATAGGTTATTGAATAGTGATGTTAGCGGCTAAGAGCTCCAGGCATTCTTCCAGGATATCTTCCACCAGGCATTGTTTAGCTAGCTTAGCTACTTCGGCTTGCTTAGCCTTGATCTCAGTCATACGGTCTTTAACATCATCCTTTTCTTTAGCCTTGATAGCCTTGGCGATCTTACCAGCAGCAGCAAGGGTTTCAGTACTGGGCTTAGCCAATAGATTAGCCATCTCTTCTTGGAGTTCATCATAAGATTTAGACTTGAGTTCATCTAATGCTGCCTGGGCTTTTGTGCGCTGCGCTGCTTTTTTCTGACCTTCAGCGCTGGGCTTAGCTGGCTTAGTTAAACCATACATCTCTTCCAGGCGACGATAGAATCGTTTAACCATAGACTTGATAGTATCTGAATCCAGGGTTACACCTTTCTTACCAGCATAAGCCTGTTTCACTACTGCCATGCCTGATTCCCATAAATCATAGGATGCGACATCCTCTCCCTGGTCATTCTTTACTGTTACTGCCCTGGCAAAATCTTCCAGTGCTGCATCAGCATCTAGTTCAGCTACTGCGAATGTTACGCCAATATTGGTGAACATGTCGTTTTGTACTTCTGATAATTGGAAAGTATTTTCCATTTTACAATCTCCCATTTAAGGTTAGGTTAAATCCAGGTAACACCTTGCTACCTGGTAAGTACATTATACACCAGGACAAATCCCAGCAGTAAACTATCTGTCTAATAAAACCTGCTCCCAGGGGCTTTAAATGCTGGTTATATGAACCCTACCTACCCCCAGCCCCCAAGATAGGGTAAAGAGGACCCTGGCAACACCTATACACAATAATGTGCACAATAGATTATGTAAATTTAAAAACCGGCAATAAGTACCAACTAACCCCAATCTATTCTTGTGCATAGGGGGGCCTTAATCTCCTGACAACATGTTGTTAATTTAATCCTAGAAAACACCCCCCATACCTTTTTTATTTGGTGCCATACCCCCAATAATATTTTTGTGATAGAATTCTTTTATGCTGCATTGCAGCAAAACTTAAGGAGAAAATTATGTTTTCATTTGAAGAGCAATACAAAAAAGTAGAGCAGATGGCTAAGCATTACCAGCAGATCAATGAGTTCTGGGTTCAGTCAGTGCTATCTAGTATTAAAGAGTTTTTCAAAGTAAAATAACTTGGTGGGGGAAACTAGGTTTCTTAATGCTTCACATACATTGGTTCTAGTAGTACCCCATTTTCATTTTGTGGTATAGTCGGCAGCATATAACCTACCAAACCAGGTCTATGCAAATACCAATCGAGCCAAACCTCGACAAACCCGTACCCGATCTAGCCTACCCAGAAAAAGGCCAGACATTTGAGCAGCGTGCAAAAGTCGCTGGCAATACTGCACTGCTTTTAGCTGAGCTCGGCGCAGACATGTCCTATACACCCGAAGAAGACGAAGCTGCTAAGCAGATGTTTGAAAAAATGGGCGCTGTTAAAGAGACAGCAAAGAAAGCGGACAGCACGGAGAACGCTCTAACTAATCCAGGCGTAGCATATAAGCTAGGTGGTTACATATCTGAGTATGAAAAACAAATTGTTGCGGACAAAATACAGGTTCGCACGATTGTAATGAACCGACTAATGGAGATTAGTCAGGACGAAGATAACAAAACAGCACTAAAAGCGCTCGAATTACTCGGAAAAGCGTCAGATTTGTTCACAGAACGCTCAGAAATCACAATTACACACCAAACTTCTGATGAATTAAAGGCCGCTATTAAAGAACGCATCACACAATTGATGCAGGCGACCACAATTAACGCAAAAACCAAGACTGAATCTCGTTTAGATCAGCTAAAACACGTCACAGACGTGGAAGCAGTAGAGATAAAAGATGCAGAAACAGACGAGTAAGGCCGACAGTCCCAAATTGGGACAACAAGAACTACAATATTTACTAGATAATATTGATTCTTTGACTGATGCGCAGCTAAGAAGCCTTAAAGATCAACTAGATACGACAGTAGACGCAGTACAAAAGGAGAATTGTCAGGAAAAATTCATGGATTTTGTCCATAGGGTGTGGCCTGACTTCATTGATGGCGCACATCACAACGAAATGGCAGACGCATTTGAAAGGGTAGCAAATGGACAGATTAAACGACTTATTATTAATATGCCTCCTCGGCATACTAAGTCTGAATTTGCTTCTTACTTGTTACCTGCTTGGTTCCTTGGAAAATTCCCTAAGAAGAAAGTCATTCAGACGTCTCATACGGCGGAGTTGGCGGTGGGTTTTGGACGTAAAGTCCGTAATCTTGTGGATTCCGACGTTTATAAGTCTATCTTCCCAGGAGTTGGACTACAGGCTGACTCTAAAGCTGCTGGGCGCTGGGCAACTAACCAAGGGGGAGACTATTTTGCTATCGGTGTGGGAGGCGCAGTTACGGGTAAGGGCGCAGATATCCTCATTATTGACGACCCCCACTCAGAACAAGAAGCAGCCCTAAGCGAGAACAACCCTGAGATTTACGATAAGACATACGAGTGGTACACCTCTGGTCCACGTCAGCGTCTACAGCCAGGTGGCGCAATTATTATAGTTATGACACGCTGGTCAAAGAAAGATTTGACCGGGCAAGTAGTCAAAGCAGCACAAAACAGAAGCGGTGAGCAGTGGGAAGTCATTGAATTTCCTGCAATTTTGCCCGATGGTGGCCCGCTATGGCCACAGTTCTGGAAGCTAACTGAATTAGAAGCACTGCGTACTGAATTGCCTAATGGCAAGTGGATGGCTCAGTATATGCAGCAGCCGACATCAGATGTATCGGCGATTATTAAGCGTGAGTGGTGGCAAATATGGGAGCATGATGACCCACCGTTTTGTGAGTTTACTATCCAGTCTTGGGATACGGCCTTCCTAAAAACCCAGCGGTCCGACTATTGCGCTTGCACGACATGGGGTGTGTTCTATCAGGAGAACTCCCGTGGCTTGTCTGTACCTAACATTATTTTGCTAAATTCGTTCAAGCAACGCATGGAGTTTCCAGAATTAAAACAAAAGGCGTATGATGACTATAAAGAGTGGCAGCCAGATTGCTTGATTGTTGAAGCAAAAGCATCGGGTGCTCCTCTGGTTTTTGAGTTACGAGCTATGGGAATACCCGTTCAGGAGTATGTTCCGAGCAAAGGTAATGATAAAATTGCGAGGCTAAATGCAGTAGCAGATATATTTGCTAGTGGTAGAGTATGGGTACCTAATACTCATTGGGCAGAAGAATTGGTGGAAGAAGTGGCAAGTTTCCCATCAGGTGAGCACGATGACTTAGTTGACTCAATGAGCCAGGCGTTATTGCGATTTAGACGAGGTGGTTTTATTCAACTCGATTCTGATGAAGAAGACGAGGTTCGAGGATTTAGAAGTAGCCGAGGTAAGGGCTACTACAACGTGTAAGGTAAATTATGGCAATTGAAAAAGGTTTATACGCAGCCCCTTCAGGTATGGACGATGCTGCTCAAGAAGAGCATGAGTTAGATATCACCATCGAGGACCCAGAGTCTGTTGAGATTGGCGTTGATGGCCAACCGATCATGAAGATGGAAAAGGGCGAAGAAGACGAAGAGGGCTTTGACGATAACCTAGCCGAGTACATGTCAGACAGTGAGCTGTCAGAGTTAGCTAATGATTTGATTGGTGACTTTGACGAAGACGTCAGCTCACGCAAAGACTGGATGCAGACTTATGTTGACGGTCTACAGTTATTGGGTATGCAGATCGAAGAGCGTACTGAACCTTGGGAAGGCGCATGTGGTGTGTATCACCCACTATTGTCTGAGACCTTAGTTCGTTTCCAGGCTGAGACTATTATGGAGACGTTCCCAGCAGCCGGTCCAGTTAAAACAGTAATTATTGGTAAAGAAACTCAGGACAAGAAAGATGCTGCTGAGCGTGTCGCTGATGACATGAACTACCAATTAACTGAGAAGATGAAAGAGTTCCGCCCTGAGCATGAGCGCATGTTATGGGGCTTGGGTTTATCTGGTAACGCATTTAAGAAAGTGTATTACGACCCAAGTATTGGCCGTCAGGTATCCCTGTTTGTGCCAGCAGAAGATTTGGTTGTGCCATATGGCGCATCTAATTTAGAGTCTAGCCCACGTGTTACCCACGTGATGCGCAAGACAGAGAATGAAGTTAAGAAACTAATGTATGCAGGATTCTGGCTAGATGTTGACCTTGGCGAGCCAGTAGATACATTTGACGAAGTAGAGAAGAAGATTGCTGAGAAGATGGGCTTTAGGGCTACCGTCGATGACCGCTATAAGATTCTTGAAATGCAGGTTGATTTAGATCTGCCTGGGTATGAAGATGTTGATGATAAAGGCAAGCCGACAGGAATTGCATTGCCATACATCGTGACCATAGAAAAAGCGACTAGCAAAGTTTTAGCTATCCGCCGTAACTGGAGGCCAGAAGATGAGCACAAGAAGAAACGTTCGCACTTTGTTCACTACGGGTATATTCCCGGTTTTGGTTTCTACTGTTTTGGTCTCATCCATCTTATCGGCGCTTTTGCTAAATCTGGCACTTCCATACTTCGCCAACTTGTTGATGCAGGGTCACTTGCAAATCTGCCAGGTGGCTTTAAGGCCCGTGGCATGCGAGTCAAGGGTGACGACACACCGATAGCCCCAGGTGAGTGGAGAGACGTAGACGTACCTGCCGGTACAATGCGTGACAACTTCTTGCCATTGCCATACAAAGAGCCAAGCCAAACATTGGCTGCTCTAATGGATAAGATTATTGAGGAAGGCCGCCGCTTCGCTTCGGCTGCCGACTTACAGATATCTGACATGAGCGCACAGGCGCCTGTTGGAACAACACTAGCAATTCTGGAGCGTACATTAAAAGTAATGTCCGCTGTACAAGCCCGCATCCACTACTCATTTAAAGAGGAGCTTCGGTTACTTCGGGACATCATTCGTGATTACACTCCAGATTCCTATACCTACGAGCCAGTAGAAGGCCGCCCAAATGCTAAACGTTCTGACTACGATAACGTTGATGTTATTCCAGTTAGTGATCCAAATGCCGCAACAATGGCACAGAAGATTACGCAATACCAAGCTGTATTGCAGCTAGCTCAAGGCGCACCACAAATCTACAACTTACCTAAGTTGCATCGTCAGATGTTAGATGTGCTTGGCATTAAGAACGCTAATCAGTTAGTAGCGCTGCCAGAAGACATGAAGCCACAAGACCCAATTACTGAGAACCAAAACATTCTCATGTTAAAACCAGTCAAGGCTTTCTTGTATCAAGACCATCAGGCTCATATCCAAGTACATATGTCTGCTATGCAAGACCCTAAGATCATGCAGTTAGTTGGGCAAAACCCTAACGCACAGCAAATGCAAGCTGCTATGCAAGCACATATTAATGAGCATATTGCTTATGAGTATCGCAAGCAAATGGAAACAGCTATGGGCGTTGATTTACCGTTCCATCCAGACCAAGAAGACGAGAATAGCCAAGTTGGTATTCCTCCTGAGATTGAAGTACGCATTTCTCAAATGGCTGCGCAAGCATCACAAATTATTCTGCAGCGTGATACACAAGAGATGGCCGCTAAGCAAGCCCAACAAGCGCAACAAGACCCAATTATCCAAATGCAACAGCAAGAATTGCAGATCAAAGCACAAGATGTTGCGATCAAGAAAGCCAAAATGCAGGCGGATGCAGCGGCTAAAGCGGACCAAATTGAGATTGAGAAGATGCGTATTGCAGCACAAAAAGAAATTGCTGGCATGCAAATTGGCGCTAAATCAAAAGCAGACAAGATGAATCTACATGCTAAACAGCATATGGAAGGGGTTCGTATTGGGGTCGATATAGCCAAAACTAAAGACCAAATGCGTGCACAAGAGAAAAAAGCGCCAACGGAGAAAACTGAAGAATGATTGATAAATACCTCGAACACCTACACAAAAAGCTAGGTGAACAGATCAAACATCTGGAAGAGAGTTTAGGTGCAGGTGTAGCCAAAGACTATGCCGAGTACCAGTTTATGTGTGGACAGATAAAAGGTCTGCTGTCTGCGCAGTTGGAAATAAGTGACCTTAACCATAGAATGGAGAACTCAGATGAGTGAAATCCTTGTCGGCTCAAACCCCGATAATCAAGGCTTTATCATTACCGATGCGTTAGGCAACCCAATGCCTTCCATCAAACCAAAAGAAGAAGAAATAGCAATTGAGGACAGAGGTCGCCAACTTCCGCTCCCATCTGGCTATAGAATTCTTTGTGCAGTACCTGATGTAGACAAAGAGTTTGAAGGTGGCTTAATTAAGCCTGACGAATTAATCAGAAAGGACGAGTTGCTTACTACAGTTTTGTTTGTAGTTGCATTAGGCCCAGACTGTTACAAAGACGAAAAGCGTTTCCCAAGTGGTGCTTGGTGCCAACCAGGAGACTTTGTTTTAGTTCGTCCAAACGCTGGTACTCGTGTCGTTATTCACGGCAAAGAGTTCCGAGTTATTAACGATGATACGGTAGAAGCAGTGGTCCAAGACCCACGTGGCATCTCTCGTAAATTCATTTAAGGAGGCCCCAAATGGCTGAATTTGAAAAAGAAGAATTTAAATTTCCAGACGAAATACCTGCAAAAGCAGACGCAAAAGATAATGATTTTGAGATCATTATTGAAGACGATACTCCACCAGAAGACAGGGGCCAAAAACCCATGCCTGAAGAAATCGTTAAAAAGCTAGAAGCTGATGACGATGAAGAGATCGACGATGCAAAAGCACAGAAAGAACGCCTAAAGCAGTACAAAAAGGTCTGGAACGACGAGCGTCGCCGTGCTGATGAAGCTAATCGTGAGCGTCAAGAAGCTATTGCCCTAGCCCAAAAGATCGTTGAGGAGAATAAACGCCTAAAAGAAGTGCTCGATAAAGGGTCAAAAGAACTTACTGACTCATATAAGAGCGCTGCCAAAGCGGCTGTTTCTGAGGCAAAACGTGTTTATAAAGAAGCAATTGAGTCTGGAGACGCTGAAAAAGTAGCTGAAGCGCAGACTGAATTGACTAAAGCACAGATTAAATTAGAAGACGTAAAACGATTTAAGCCAAATATTTCTTTACAATCAGAAGAAAATGAGGTACAAATCCCTCAGGTAGCACAACAGCAACCCAAAGTTGATCCTAAAACACAACAATGGTTGGACCAAAATCCTTGGTATGGCGCTAAAAAAGCCATGTCTAATTTTGCTGTTGGAATACATGAAGAACTTATTGATGAGTATGGTACAAACGTTATCGGTACTGACCAATATTTCAAGCACATTGACAAAACAATGCGCAAAAAGTTCCCAGAGTACTTTGAAACCCTGGAAGGTAGTCAAGCTGAGCCAGAGAAGGAGCCCCAAACAGCGCCTGCAAAAGCAAAGCCTAGTACGGTTGTAGCTCCGGCGACAAGATCAACGTCCTCCAAACAGGTACGTTTGAAAACGTCACAAATGGCTCTAATCAAAAAATTAGGGTTAACCCCCGAAGTGTATGCCCGTGAACAACAAAAATTGGAGGCTTCAAATGGCTGAAAACAGATTGACCCGTGAATTAGATACTCGTAACACAGTAGAGCGCCCACAGCATTGGGCACCCCCTGAGCTCTTGCCTGAGCCAGATAGACAGGCAGGATATGCGTATCGTTGGATTCGTGTCTCATCACTTGGACAAGCAGACCCCCGTAATCTTTCTGCCAAACTCAGAGAAGGTTGGGAAGCGGTCCGGATTGAGGAACAACCCAAGTTTCAAATGCTAGTCGACCCTCAAAGTCGTTTTAAAGACAACATTGAGATCGGCGGATTGTTACTCTGCAAAACCCCAGAAGAGTTTGTGCAACAGCGTAGTGACTATTATGCTAATCAAACACAAGCCCAGACGGACGCTGTAGATAACAATTTAATGCGCCAAAGCGACGCCCGTATGCCCATCTTTAAAGAAGGTCGTTCGGAAGTTACTTTTGGCAAAGGTAAATAATTAATCTTAGGAGAATTAAATGGCTTATCCAACCGTTTCTGCTCCCTACGGCCTAGTACCTGTTAACCGTGCTGATTTCATGCCATATGCTGGCGCAACTCAGCAACTGCCAATCGCTAGTACATACAATACTGCGATTTACAACGGTGACATCGTTATGGTCAAAGGTGGCAATATCATCAAATCAAACGTAACCGTAGACTCTACTACTGACAATACTGCTAACTTGACTTACGGCGTATTCATTGGTGTTCAGTACGTTAATACACAGAACCAAACAGTTCAAGCTCAGTACTACCCAGGTAATGCTGCTGCGACTTCTGCTATTGCTTATGTTGTTAGCGACCCTATGGCTGCATTTAAAGTAGCTGTTACTTACAGTGCAAACACAACAATTACTACCGCTAACGCTTCTGTTGTTGGTACTAACTTGTCTATTTTGCAATCTGCAGGTTCTACTACTACAGGCGACTCTGCTCTGTCAGTTGTTGCTCCAGTAACAGGTACAGGTAACGCTGCTGCATGGCCAGTTAAGTGCATCGCTGTTGTTCCTGAAACCGCTACCGGTACAAACGCCTTCACAGAAGTTATCGTGAAGTTGAACAACCCACAGATGCTCGCTACTGCGGCACAAAACTACGTCTAAGGAGCTAATTAAATGGCTATTTCTCGTGCCCAACTACTAAAAGAGCTCTTGCCTGGTCTGAACGCTTTGTTCGGATTAGAGTATGCTCGCTATGGTGAAGAACATAAAGAAGTTTATGAAACAGAGACTTCTGAGCGTTCTTTTGAAGAAGAAACCAAATTGTCTGGTTTCAGCGCTGCCCCAGTTAAAAACGAAGGCTCCGCAATTGCGTATGATAATGCGCAAGAAGCATGGACAGCTCGCTACAACCATCAAACTATCGCTCTTGGCTTTAGCTTGACAGAAGAAGCGATCGAAGATAACTTGTATGACTCTTTGTCTGCTCGTTACACTAAAGCACTAGCTCGTGCTATGGCTTATACCAAGCAAGTTAAAGCTGCTTCAGTATTGAACAACGGCTTCACAACTGGTTACAACGGTGGTGATGGCGTTCCATTGTTCTCTACAGCTCACCCATTGGTATCTGGCGGTACTAACAGTAACACTCCTGCAGTTGCTGCAGATTTGAACGAAACTTCTTTGGAAGCTGCTGTTATTCAAATCGCTGCTTGGACTGATGAGCGTGGTCTGTTGATCGCTGCTAAGCCTAAGAAGTTAGTTGTTCCTCCTGCTCTCCAGTTCGTTGCAACTCGCTTGCTCGAAACTGAATTGCGTGTTGGTACTAACGACAACGATATCAACGCATTGAAAAACAACGGTTCAATCCCAGAAGGTTATGCAATTAACCACTTCTTGACCGACACCAATGCTTGGTTCTTGACTACTGACGTTCCAAACGGTATGAAGCACTTCGTTCGTGTTCCTTTACAGAACAGCATGGACGGCGACTTTGACACCGGTAACGTACGTTACAAGTCACGTGAGCGTTACAGCTTCGGCTGGTCTGATCCGCTCGGTATGTTCGGTTCCCCAGGAGCCTAATACCTCAAACCCCTGTGTTTGGACCCCGCTCACGAGGCGGGGTTTTTTCTTTATGGTGGTGGATTCTGTGGCAGTTAGCGCATAGGACTATGCACTTTTTGATTTCTTCGTATGCCTTGGCAAATTGCCCGTTGGATATGAAACGGTGTACGTTTCCTAGTTTTGTAGATGGATCTTCGTGGTGAAAATCTAATGCCGCTATGTGGCTAAACCCACAATTTGTGCACTTAAGTGTAGATTTAAATGCATACCATTCTTCTTTTTCTTTGGCCTTTGTTTCTTTAGTTCGCCGTTTAGTGGCTTCTAAATTAGCCTCATAATGCTTACGGCTGTACTCCTTGTGTTTCTTTTTTCTTACGTTCACGTCTTTGTACGGCATCTGGGTTCACCTTGTATTTCCAGTAACAAGCGTTTTTGAAAGACCACGGATTTGCTGGAGTATACATCTTGAATCCGCAAGAGATTAAAGAGTTTGACGATGCAGGATTATTTGTTGTATCTGTGATACACCAATTCCAACCAAGTTTTTTAGCTTGCACTTGACGAACTTTGATTAGGCGCTTTTGAATGCCATGTCCAGTAAAACCATCTAGCACACCTGCTCTACAAAAGTAACCGGTGTCGCTCCACTTGATCGAACGCACCAGACCCGCAAAAGCAACGGGCTTCCCATCCTCTGCGTATGCTATCCACCAATGACCCCTGGTTGTGTCGTATGGTACATCCTCCGGAAGTATCTTTCGCTGAAGAAACCCAAGTGTGGTTTGTATGGATGGAACCCGAATGTCTACTTTCTTCACCGTGAATTTCATTCAAAATGCCCCCTGTAAAGTTGGTGGGCAGGCCGTTAAATTCCGCTATCTAATCTGCCTGATCCTGGCAAATCCGACCCCCCAAAATTATTTTACCCAAAAAAGATTGCACAACAACGAAATTGTAGTAATATAGGGAAAACCGGGAAAACCGGCCTTTTAGACTGTCCCGGCAGACGCATACACGACTAACTGGCTTATCTTTGTATGAAGGACAATTCGTTATGGCAATTTCTACCACCCAGTCAATTTGGCGTTCTGGCGGCGGCGATCAGACTCGTACCGCTCTCTGTGGCACAGCAGGCATGTATCTGCCTTTTTACATTGCAAATAGCTCAGCTACTGCAAATATCGTAAATAGCTCAGCAAACTCACAAGCTATCGTTCTCCCAGCAGGTGCAGTTATTGTTGGTATTTCTGTTACTAACACTACTACTGGCGGCAACTCAGCAATTAACATTGGTTACACACCTTTGGTAACTGTCGGTCCTGGACAGCCTACAACTTTAGGCACAAACGTTCCTGCAGCTTTTGTTAATAACGGCAACGTAGCTACTCGCACATTGTTCAATATTTCTTCATCTGCTGCTGGTTCATCCATAAGCAACGTTGCTAATGCGACTAACTTGATCGTATTGACTGCTGCTGCTGGCGCTCCCGGTGCTACTGGTGTTGCTATCTCTGGAAACATCCACTACTACGTAGCTGACCCACTTAACGGCGTACAAAACGTTTAATTAATCTAGGGGGCTTTTGCCCCCACTTAAATCTTAGGAGAGATTAATTATGATGCAAACCGATGTAAAATCCGGGCACCTAAACCAGTCTGGATATATTACTCAAGGCCGTGCTAGATTGAAGCAGCTTACTTATGCTGGTGCTGGTGGTACTGCTGGTTCTATCTGTATTTTTGATACGAATACAGTTCCTGTAGGCGCAACTTATCAGCGTCTTGGTAACGTGGTTACTGTAAGTTCTACAGCACACGGATTATCGAACGGCGCTTTAATTGGTATTGGGTTTAGCTCTAGTTCTGGTAACTCAGCTACTGATGGTAATTACACCATTACTAATACTGGCGCTAATAGCTTTACCATTACAGACCCTAACTCTGGAAATACTTCTGGTGGTATTGGCTGTGTATATGTTGTTGCTTATCCAAACCCAACAGCAAACTTTCCAAACCCTAACCGCTGGATTACACAAGTAGATACTGTAGCTAGTGCATACAATACCCAAGAAATGCTAATTCCTGGCGAAGGACTTTTATGCCAAAACGGTATTTATGCAAACTTAACAACAGTTAACTTTGTGACTGCTTTCTATGGCTAAGAAAAAAGGTCCCTCCCTTGCGATTGGTCGTGGTGAAAAGTTGCCTGCATCTAAGGGCGCTGGGCTTACCGCCAAAGGTCGTGCTAAATATAATGCAGCTACTGGCTCGCATTTAAAGGCACCACAACCCCAAGGCGGTCCCCGCAAGAAGTCTTTTTGCGCTAGAATGTCTGGCATGCCTGGCCCTATGAAAGATGAAAAGGGTCGACCAACAAGAAAGGCGGCTAGTTTAAAACGTTGGAATTGTGGATCAAAATGATGGAATTGCAAATCAACGATCCTGAAATTGTAACGGCAAGAGAATTAGCCACTCATGCTAACGATATTAAGCACTTGCAAAGCGACATGGATAAACTTGTTCAAGACATGGAAGAAGTTAAAAAATGCTTAGCCGATATCCAACGTATGCTTGCAGAACAAAGTGCTAGCAAAAAGACCTTGCACACTGTATTAACTGTAGCTGCTGGTTTAGCTGGTGGTATAGTTGTTTGGGTTCTTGATAAGTGGTTTAAATAATGCCTAGCACATCTAAAAAACAACACAATTTAATGGAAGCAGTTGCGCATAACGCAGCTTTTGCTAAAAAAGTCGGTATCCCACAATCTGTCGGTAAAGACTTTTCTGCGGCTGATAAAGGCAAAAAATTTAGGAGCGGTGGTATGATGAAGCACGACGATTTAGCAGAAGACAAGAAGTTGATTAAAAAAGCGTTTGGTATGCACGATAAACAAGAGCATCCAGGCAAACACACTAATTTATCCAAACTTAAAAAAGGTGGAATTGCAATGAAAAAAGTTGGCATGAAAGAAACAATGGGGCCAAAAACTATGTCTAAAGACGTAGAAAAAGGTTCTAACAAGCTCTTAAAACACGGTGAGTCCGCAGTTCAAAAGCGTGCGCACACCAAAGGTAAAGAAGAGCGTGGATACAAGAATTTAAAAATTCAATCTGGCGCTAAAGGCGGTAAGGGCACAAAAAATGCTACTCCTATCAAAATGTGCGGTGGTGGCATGAAAAAAAGTGGAAGGGGTCGTTAATATGAAAAAGATGAAACGTTACGCCGAAGGCGATGTAATTGAGACTGAAACAGCTCAAGGTCAAAACAAAAATATCGGTGACGATACACGTGCTCGTGCTATGGCGGCTATTGCTGCTGGTGGCGTTAAAGACGAAGAGCCAGCACCTAAACCTAAAAAGAAAAAGGCTAAAGCAAAGTCTAATGTTATGACCGATGCTATGTCTCGTATGAACCCTGCTGGCGATACATACAAAAAGGGCGGTAAAGTAGGCTCAGCTTCTAAGCGTGCTGACGGTATTGCTTCTAAGGGTAAAACCCGTGGGAAAATGTGCTAAATGCGGTACTCTAGGGGTATGGGCGCTATTGAGCCTTCTAAGATGGGTAAGAAAAAGACGATTGTCCGCAAAGATAATCCGAATGATGTAACCATGTATAAAGAAGGCGGAAACGTTTGGGATAAACCAAGACCGAAAAGCTTGGGCAAACCTAAAAAGCTATCCCCTGCTAAAAAAGCTAGCGCTAAAGCAGCGGCTAAAAAAGCAGGCCGACCATACCCTAATTTGGTTGATAACATGAGAGCCGCAAAAAAGTGAGCTGGGCTATTCACCTATGTTTTATAAATGGTGTAGCTCTAGGTATTGAGGTAGTAGACGAGTATGAAGATCGTTGGGTCCTTGTAGTTGACTTGCTTATCCTACGGATTGGAGTTGAAATTGAAAGAACTAATTAATCGTTTTTTAAACTGGCTAAGAATTAAGCCAAAAGAAGAATTTAAACCAACACCGGTTGAGTTTAAAATGTGGCCTTTCCCAGTAGAAGAGCCAAAGCCAAAACGCAAACCACGTGTTGCTAAAGCTACAACTCGTCCAGCTAAAAAGCCAGCAGCCAAAAAAATTGTAAAGAACGCCGAAAAGATTGTAAAGAAAAAGGCTAAATAATGGCAACAACTACAGGTACTTCGTCGTTTAATCTAGACGTTAATGATCTTATCGAAGAAGCGTTTGAGCGCTGCGGTAAGCAGTTGCGTTCTGGTTACGATTTTAGAACCGCACGTCGTTCGTTAAATATTCTTACTATTGAGTGGGCTAACCGTGGAATTAATCTTTGGACAATCGAACAGGGTGTTGTTCCTATGGTTACTGGACAAGCTACCTATCCTTTGCCTGTTGATACTATTGATTTGATGGACATGGTTATCCGTACTCAGCCAGGTACTTTAAACCAAATCGACATTAATATTAGCCGTATTTCTGAGTCTACCTACATGACCTTGCCAAACAAATTGGCACAAGGCCGACCAATTCAGGTTTGGGTGAATCGCCAATCTGGGCAATCTAACCCAATTACTGCTACTTTAGCTGCTAATGTTAGCTCTACAGATACCACAATTACACTTACTTCTACCGCAGAAGTAGGCTCTTCTGGGTTTATTCAGATAGACAACGAGATTATTAGCTATCCAAACGTCAACGGCAATCAGCTTTTAAACTGCGCTCGTGGACAAAACGGCACTACCGCAACGGCACATACTGCTGGCGCAGCAATTACTGTACAAAACTTACCTTCAATTAACGTCTGGCCAACACCAAACGCACCTGGTAATCAGTATACATTTGTGTACTATCGCATGCGCCGTATCCAAGACACAGGCTCTGGAGCTTACGTACAAGACATTCCATTCCGGTTTATACCTTGCATGGTTGCTGGTCTTGCTTATCAGCTTTCTACAAAATTAGAAGACGTAGATCCAAGCCGCATTATGATGCTCAAAGCCGACTATGAACAGCAGTTCCAATTAGCTGCAGAGGAAGATCGGGAGAAAGCATCGCTTAGAGTTGTGCCACGGAATACGTTCTACTATGGTACCTAATCTATGCCAAACAAGTTCGCCTCTGGTAAATATGCAATTTCGCAGTGCGATCGCTGCAATTTTCGCTATAAATTAAAAGAGCTAAAAACACAGATTTTAAAGACAAAACCGTATAAAATTAAGGTATGTCAGAGTTGTTGGGATCCAGATCATCCACAGTTGTCGTTGGGCTTATACCCAGTAGATGATCCACAAGCAGTAAGAGAACCAAGACCGGATACAAGTTATATTCAGTCTGGTACAAGTGGTTTGCAGATTAACCTTACTGGAGAAGGTCCAGACGGGTTTGGCAATATAGATTTGGGTAGTAGGGTGTTTCAATGGGGGTGGAACCCTGTTGGCGGCGCAAGACTCAATGACTTTGGTTTAACGCCTAATGACTTGATTGCCGTAGGGCAAATAGGTACAGTAACAGTAAGTATAACTTAGGAGTAAATTATGGGATATAAATCAGTAGCCGACGGCGTTACAAAGACAGGTAGAACTAAGGGTAAAAACCTTGGCGACTCTGGTTCGTCTGTAGGCATTCAAACCGGCAAAGGCAAAAAGGGCGCATCTACAGTTACTAGCGCATCTATGAAAGCTATGGGCCGCAACTTAGCTCGTGCTAAAAATCAGGGGTAATCATGGCTAAAAACAGTTTTGTAAAACCAACACCTGCAGGCCCATATCCTTTAGGTCACGCTAAAGAAAACAAAGCCGCAGAAGTCTATGCTAAAAACGGCACTTCTGTTGCCGACGGTATGTCTGGCGTAGTTAAAAAAGGTAATCCAATGGATGAACTTAAAATTTCTATTGCTGGTATTAGCAAGGGACAACTAGGCGAGAAAACCGACGGTATTAAGATTCGTGGTACAGGTGCAGCTACTAAAGGCACTATGTCTAGAGGCCCAATGGCATAATGAATTACCAAGAACTTTTTTCTCAAATTCAGACGTACACGGAAAACCAATTCCCTGATACGTTTGTGCAGGTTACATCTGGGGGTGGGGCGTCTAACGTCAATGCCACTACTCAGATTAATACCTTTATTATTCAGGCGGAAGATCGCATCTATAATAGCGTTCAAATCCCGTCTTTGAGAAAAAATGTTACCGGTAATTGCACAGCAACAAATAAATACTTGGCTTGTCCTAATGATTATTTGGCCACTTATTCTTTGGCCGTTATGGATCCAGTTACGGGTGAGTATTTATACCTGCTAAATAAAGACGTTAATTACATTAGAGAAGCATATCCAAACCCTACCGTTACGGGTAAACCCCGATATTATGCGTTATTTGGATCTAGACTAAATGACCCTAATGAGCTTACTTTCATTTTGGGACCAACCCCCGATCTTAGTTACGGCGCAGAGCTGCACTATTTTTACTATCCAGAATCTATTGTTACTGCTGGCACCTCATGGCTTGGTGACAATTACTCTCCTGTTCTTCTTTATGGTTCCCTCGTTGAGGCGTATACCTACATGAAGGGCGAAGCTGATTTGATAGCTGGATATAACGCCAAGTATAATGAGGCCTTGGCACAACTGAATCGTTTGGGCACCGGCCTTGAGCGTGGCGATAGTTATCGTGATGGTCAAGCTAAAATTAGGGTAAACCCGTAATGAGAACGTGCAAAAAATGTCTTCAAGAAAAAGACATGAGCGCTTTTAAAAAGCACACTCATGGTCATAGACACGTATGCAAAAAGTGCCAGTACCTAGCAGAAATGCAAAATCCTGTATCAAAAGCATTAAAAAATGCTAGAACCAAAACTTATAGAGCGTCAGCAAAAGGCCAATTAGTTGGACAAACATATGCCAAATCTGAAGCTGGAAAACAAGCTAGAAAGCTAGCCGTACAAAAATATGAGCAAGGCTCTGGAAAAGCGCAAAAAGTTGCCCGTACTACATTTCGACGGCTTGCTAAACTGCAGCGTACTCCAGCTTGGCTAACCGATATTGACTTTGAGCGTATCGGTAATGAATACAAATTGGCGGCGCTTTTAACAAAAGTAACAGGCAGTTCGTGGCATGTTGACCATATCATACCTTTACAAGGTAAAATGGTGTCTGGTTTGCATGTTCCGTCAAATTTGCGGGTGCTACCCGCAACAGAAAACATCCGTAAATCAAATCTTTATTAGGAGCAACAAATGGCAATTACTCAAGCAATGGCAGATTCGTTCAAGGTACAAATCCTTAGCGGTCAGCAAAATTTGGTGTCTGGTTCTTCCCAGACTTATAAACTTGCACTGTACACAAGCTCAGCAACATTAAGCAATGCTACAACTGCATATACAACTGTGAACGAAGTAACAAGTTCAGGTTCTAACTACACTGCCGGTGGTAACACTTTGACAGTTAGCACAAGCCCAACATCTACTGGTAACGTGGCGTTTATGTCATTTGCTAATACTTCTTGGACTAACGCTAACATTAGTGCAGCGGGCGCTTTGATTTATAACAGCACTGCTAATACCGCTGTTTGTGCATTGAGCTTCGGTAGTACAGTTACTTCGACTAACGGGACCTTCACGGTCATCTTCCCTACTGCTGCTGCGGGTTCTGCAATTATCCAAATCGGTTAATAGGAGCCAAACATGGCTCTTGTGCTGTTTGATAGGGTAAAGGAATCTAGTAACACTGCTGGTACTGGCACTGTTGTTTTGCTTGGCGCTCAAGCAGGCTATCAGTCCTTTGCTGTGGTGGGCAACAACAATACAACTTACTATACCATTGCGGATCAAGTTGGTTCGAACTGGGAAGTAGGTATTGGCACGTACTATTCAGGTAATACTGCGCTTGCCCGTACAACTATTCTTGCCTCATCAAATGCTAACTCTGTAGTTAACTTTGGCTCAAACACCAAAGACGTATTTATTACCTACCCTGCAGAAAAGTCTGTAAACCAAGACGCTACTGGTAACGTAACCGTACTGCAAACGGTTACTGCAAACAATATTGTATCTGTTGGAAATACCGCAGTTAGTTCTAATGCTGGTGCTTTTTCTCTTGGCGCTCTTAGCTATTCAGATACTGGCATTTTTGCTTCTTACGCAAATACAGCTAATACATATGTACAAATTATTGCTCAGAACTTAAGTAATGGAACTAATGCTTCTGTTGACTTTGTAGTAACAAACGATACTGGCACAGCATATGCAGACTTTGGTATTACTTCTAGCAAATATACTGGCGCTGGCGCACTTTCAGCAGCCAACGTAGCTTATGTGTATTCTGGTGCTGCCGACCTTGTTGTTGGTACGGCAACTGCTAACTCAATTCACTTTGTTGTTAACAACTCTGCGGTTGATGCGTTTACTATTAATGCAAGTGGAGCTTTGGCTGCTAATGCTTCTTATGGTACTGCTGGTCAAGTATTAACATCACAAGGTAATGCCGCAGCTCCTACATGGTCTACTTCATCTGGCGCACAAGCTGCTGGTAATAGTTCAATACTTTTAAACAACGTAAACATTACCTCAAATGCTACAATAGCTGCTGGACAAAATGGGTTTTCAGTAGGTCCAGTGGCAACAGCAAACGGTGTAACAGTTACCGTTGCACCAGGTCAATCATGGGTGGTAATCTAAATGAGTACGATAAGCGCAGGAAATACAACTACTACAGCGTTTAAAGTAACTGCTGATCTTACTGGCAATGTAATAGTTTCCACTACTGGTGGAATGATATTCACTAACTCATCTACAGGCGGCTTAACTGTACCAACTGGTACAGATGCACAAAGACCATCAAGTCCTCCCGCTGGAACTATTCGATATAACACAAGTAATAACAATACAGAAATCTATACTGGTTTAACTTGGTCAACCATAACTTCTCAAACATATTCAGTTAATTATTTGGTTGCTGGCGGGGGCGGAGGCGGGGGTGGCTCTCCCGGTGGTTATGCTGGTGGTGGCGGTGGTGCTGGTGGTTATTTAGCAAATACTACAACTTTGACTGGCGGTGTTGGTTATGCAGTTACGATTGGCGCTGGAGGAACTAATCCTGGGACTTCTGCTGCAAACGGTGCAAATGGAACATCATCTTCTTTAGGGGCAATTGCAACAGCACTTGGTGGTGGTGGCGGTGGCTCTGGAGCTTCTTCTGGTCAAGGTAACAATGGTGTGGCTGGAGCTTCTGGAGGTGGTGGCGGTGGAGGCCCAAGCACTGGTAGTACTGGCGGTGCTGGAACTTCGGGTCAAGGTTATGCTGGTGGAAATGGGGCTAACGCAGGTAATAGTGGTGGCGGTGGCGGCGCTGGCGGTGTTGGAGGAGCTGCATCTTCTGGTGCATACGGAACTGCTGGTCCTGGTGCAAACTCTACAATTTCTGGTTCTACAGTTACATATTGCACAGGGGGAGCTGCTGGAGGTTCTGCACCTGCTAATTCAGGAAATGGCGGAATTTTTGGAAGCGGTGCTTCTGGCATAGTTATTATTTCATATGCTGGAACTCAACGTGGCACTGGAGGCACAGTAACATCATCAGGTGGTAATACAATTCACACATTTACAACTAGTGGTACTTATACGGCTTAACAAAGGAGATATTACATGAGCCATTATGCAAAAGTAGTAGATGGCAAAGTGACACAAGTGATTGTCGCTGAAGCCGATTTTTTTAAAACATTTGTGGATTCTAGCCCCGGTGCTTGGATTCAGACTAGCTATAACACCCGTGGCGGAAAACACTACGACCCAGCTACAGGTCAAGAATCTGCGGATCAAACCAAAGCTCTTCGTGGTAACTACGCTGGTATTGGTTATACATACGACCAAGCGCATGATGTTTTTTATGCTCCTCAACCATACGCAAGCTGGACATTAAATCATTCTACATGGACGTGGGAAGCACCGACACCAATGCCAACAGACGGCAAACCATACAAGTGGGATGAAGCTACTACAGCTTGGGTTGAAATAACAGTTTAAGGATTTACCATGACGGTAATTATTGATGGTTCGCTTGGAATAACCGCAAACTCTGCAACGCAGGGTATTTTGTTGCCGTCTGGAACAACTGCACAACGCCCATCAGCTCCAGTTGCTGGGACAATACGTTACAACACATCTACCAACCAAACAGAAGTTTATTCTGGATCTGGGTGGACTGTAATTACTCAACAAGCGTATACAGCATCTTATTTAATTGTTGCTGGTGGTGGGGCTGGCTCTGGAGTTACTTCAGGTGGATTTGCTGGTGGTGGCGGTGGAGGTGCTGGAGGTTATTTATCTAGTGCAACTACATTAAATATAGGAACTACTTATTATTTTGTCGTTGGTGCTGGTGGTGCTAGTGTTACAGGCGCACAAGGAACTGTAGGCAACAATTCAACAGGATTATCTTTAACCGCTAATGGTGGTGGCGGTGGTGGCTATAACGATGCTTCTAGTGGCGGGTCTGGCGGTGGTGCTAGAGCAACTGGTGCGTATGGAGCAGGAACTGCAGGACAAGGAAATAATGGTGGTTCTGGAACTACATATAGTGGTTCTAACAACGCTGGTGGTGGTGGCGGTGGCGGAGCTGGTGCAGTAGGCTCTAATGGAACAGATACAACTGGTGGCGCTGGTGGTGTTGGCGTAGCAAATACTATTACAGGATCTAGTGTTTATTATGCAGCTGGTGGTGGTGGTGGCGTTGTTTTAGGTGGATCTGCTGGTGCTGGTGGTAACGGTGGTGGTGGCGCAGGCTCAACTAATGGCGCTGCAACGGCTGGTACAGCCAATTTAGGCGGTGGTGGAGGTGGAGCAGGGCGTAATAGCTCAAGCGATTTTGCTAGTGGTGCTGGTGGATCAGGTGTTGTTATTATTTCAGTGCCTACAACAAACTATTCAGGCGTTACAACAGGATCACCCACTGTTACAACATCAGGCAGCAATACAATCATGAAATTTACATCATCTGGCACATATACGGCTTAAGGAAAAATAATGGCTTCAACTATTAATGCCGACAATGGCGTCATATCAGGAATAACAGGGGTTCGCACAACTGCGGATAACTCAGGCAACCTTGCACTCCAAGCCAACGGCGTAACGCTTTTAACTGCTACAACTGCGAATACAGTAAATCTTGGTGGTACTTTAAAATTCCAAGATGGTACAACAATGACAACCGCTGCAGTTGGTGGTGGTGGTCCTGGAACATTTCAAGCAATTCAATCTGCTAACTTTACAGCAGTTTCAAACAGTACATATGCAATTAATACTGTATCAACATCTGTTTATGTAAACCTTCCTACAAGTCCTACTGCAGGACAATATGTAACTTTTATTGATTACAAGAAAAACTTTAACGTAAACGCTTTAGTTATATTGCCTAATGGTAGTTATGTAGAGGGAACTACTGCTAATTCAACAATTTCTACTGCTGGCGCTTCTGTGTCATTAGTTTATGCAGATGGCGTTCAAGGATGGTTGCAATATTCTGGTATTGCTTCTCCAGTAGTTGGTGGATATTCTGTTAATTATTTAATTGTTGCTGGTGGCGGTGGCGGCGGTGGTTCAAATAACGGAGGTGCTGGCGGTGGCGGAGGCGGTGGATTACTTGCTAACAGCACTACAGTAGCTCCAAATCAAGCGTATTCAATTGTTGTTGGAGGTGCGGGTGGTGGCGGTGGCACTGGTTCCAGCGGTTCAAACTCTACAGCTTTTGGCCTTACTGCAGTTGGCGGTGGTGGCGGAGGAAGTGGTAACGGTAGTGTTGCTGGTCTTTCTGGTGGATCTGGAGGTGGGGCTGGTATTTATAGCAGTTCTTTTGGATCTGGAACAGTTGGGCAAGGAAATAATGGAGCTTCTGCTGGTGGAGTTAATGGCGGAGGCGGTGGTGGCGCAGGCGCTGCTGGTCAAGCTGGTCAATCTACTGTTGGTGGTAATGGTGGATCTGGTTTAGTGTCAACAATAAGCGGATCATCTGTATATTATGCTGCTGGCGGTGCTGGAGGCGGTGGCGCAGCTTATGGAGCTGGATCTGGCGGTACAGGTGGCGGAGGCGGTGGAACTGGAGCAAGCGCTAACGGTGGCGGTGCATCTGGATACGGTTGCGGAGGTGGAGGTGCATCTGCTGCTAGTAACGGACCTTATTATGGTGGCAATGGTAGCAATGGAATTGTAGTAATTTCTTACCTTGGATCACAACGTGGCACTGGAGGTACGGTTACTTCTTCAGGCGGCTACACAATTCATACTTTTACAAGTAGCGGCACTTACACAGGGTAGACCATGTTCGGTTTTAGCCCATTTGCCTCGGCCCCATTTGCAGATACAGGGGGCATAACTTCAGTACCAGCATCGGTAACGCTTACTGGTGTAGTAGGTATTGGGCAAATTAACTCCGTAGCAACAACTGCTAGTGCAAGCATTACGCTTACTGGCGTAACAGGTATTGGTCAGGTAAATAACGTATCGTTTATTACTACGATAAACATTGCAGTTACTGGATTAAGAGTTCCGGGCCAAGTAAACAACGTAGTAGCAACAGGTGCGGCAAACGACTATCTAGCAGGTACATCTGCGCCAGGACAGGTCAATAGTGTTTCTTTTGCTTCAGGTGCTAACGCTTCTGTAACTGGAATATCTGCGCCGGGCCAAGTTAATAGTGTAGCCGAAACCGGTACCGCAAACGCAAACCTTTCTGGAATTAATGCGCCGGGCCAAGTTAATTCCGTTTATGCTCAAACTCCTGACGCTAGGATTTTATTAAGTGGTGTAGTAGGTTTAGGGCAAGTTGGGTTTATATCGGCTCAAGATGATGGAAGAGTTGGCGTAATTGGTCTGGTTGGTTTAGGACAAGTTGGTTCTGTAACAGTAGCCGCCAACGCAAATGAGTATTTATCCGGAATAAATGCGCCTGGACAAGTAAACAACGTAACCGTCAATGAAGACGGAATTATCTCGGTAACAGGCGTAACCGGCATTGGACGTACTGGCACATTAACAGCCGCAGGTACTGCAAACACCCTACTAACTGGAATATCTGGGCCAGGCCAAGTAAATAACGTAGTAGCTAAAGGCGCTGCAAATGACTATCTATCGGGTATTAATGCCCCAGGACAAATCAATTCTGTAACCCCAGCAGGTGCAGCAAATATTAATTTAACAGGTGTTCAGGGCATAGGTTCAGTACATTCTGTAACTGTTACGGTTTCTGCCAATGTTGCCGTTACTGGCGTAGTTGGTCTTGGTCAGGTTAATTCCATAACGGCTGCGGTATCTTCACAGGTCGCTTTAACCCAAGTAATAGGCCTTGGAATTGTACGTTCTGTATCAGCATCCGTATCGCCTTTTGTTGCAGTTTCAGGCGTAAAAGGTATTGGTCAGGTTAATTCAGTATCTACCCAAATATCGTCTAATATCTACTTAACAGGAATAGTTGCACCAGGTATAATTGGTCAAGTCCTTGTTTGGGGTCAAATTCCTGATGACCAAAATCCAAATTGGACAAATATTAATACTTCTGGTACAGATGGATGGACAGCAATTGATGATTCAGAAACCGCAAATTGGGAACTTATAGCAGCATAAAGGACAAACATGGCATCTACATACAGCACAAGCCTAGGGCTTGAATTAATCGGTCAGGGCGAACAGTCCGGCACTTGGGGTATTACAACCAATAATAATTTTGGAACCCTTGTTGAGCAGGCAATTACTGGTGTGCAAACAATCACCATGTCAAACGCTACCTACACCCTGTCTTTTTATCAAGGCGCATCTGACGAAGCTCGAAATGCTGTTCTAGTAGTAAAAGGCACTAATCTAGCTCAACAAAACTTAATTGCTCCAGGTGTTAATAAAACCTATATTGTTAGCAACCAAAGCGGTAACACAGTTAACATTACGACTAGTGGCGGTAATGGCATTACTATTTTAAACAATACAACTGCTTTAGTGTATTGCGATGGAACTAATTTTTATAGCGCAACGCCTTCTTTAAATAGCGTTGTAGGTAATTTAACTGTTAGTGGTTCAGGTGCTTTTGGTAATAACGTATCTGTAACTAATAACGCAACAATTGGTGGTAACGTAGCTGTGACGGGTAGTATTTCTGCTGGCTCATTTACAGGTATTACCGGACGGATTGTTCAAACAGTATCGGGTTCTTTTACTGCCGGATATTCAACAAATAACCAAAGTCCAACAGCTACAGGATTTAGTTTAAGTATTACACCAACTTCAACAGCAAGCAAAATATTGGTGCTTTATAGTGGCCCATTTTTTAACCCGTCTGGTTCTGGTGGCAACCCTTCTGGAAATGCCTGGTTAACCATGTACAGAAACAGCACTAATATAGCTGGTGGTACAAACTTTATGGCTGATTTGTTATCTGACAATAGTAACTTATACGCTTCTTGTGCGGTTAGCCTTACAGATTCGCCAGCAACAACCAGCACAGTTACATACCAACCATATGTTTGGTCACAAGGCGGCGGCGCTGGTATTTGGGGCTATTGCACTATGACTTTATTGGAGATTTTATAATGGCAGCTACAGTATACGATGCGCTATGCGCACTAACCCCAACTGCACAATTTGGTGTTTTAGGTAATACCTATTCTGGTATTCAATGGTTTTCACCAGATATTCCACAACCTAGCGAAGCGGAAGTGAATAACGAAATTATCAGACTGGATGCACAAGCGCCAATTACTGCCTGCCAACAAAAAGCTTCTCAGTTTCTTTACCAAACCGACTGGACAACGATTGCCGATGTATCTGACCCAGCTAAGTCAAACCCATACCTAACAAACGCCGCCGAGTTTAACACTTACCGTAATGCCGTGCGTCAATATGCAATTAATCCGGTTGCTAACCCAGTATGGCCTACACAACCAACAGCACAATGGAGTAGCAAATGAGCGATACCAAAATAGAACTTGCGTGCCCAGAGTGCAAAAAGGAAGTAACGCAGATAGAGCTTGCTTGTAATTCATGTAGTTTTTGCCATGCTGAACTTAAGGCCCCGATTCAAAACGCAACAGTTACTGTAGACCCATTGCCTATGTTTGGTATTACTTTTTAAGGTGAAAAAAGTGTCATATGTCAGACGGATTCGGGTTTTCGGAAGGAGCAAAGGCCCTTAGTAAAAGTATGGATTCTAGCCTTGAGGCTAGTAAAAAACTTACTAGGAGTATCGAAAACGTTCAACAAGACGCTGCGCAAGTGGCACAACACAAAGCCCAAGAGAGATTGAGGGCTGCAAGAGAAGCAGAGTTAAAGAAGGAAAGGGCGCTGATTAAAGCACTCGAAGAATGGAAGAGAAAGAAGCAAATCTCCGATGAGGAGGCAAACTTAAAAATAGAGTTTGTAAAGAAGTATGGTGCAAAAGAATGGGAAGCCGTTCTTAAACTTAAGTTAGATATAGAAAATTTGGAGCGTAAGAATGACGAAGAATTTCAGCACGATCTTAAAGCAGTTAGGCGAGTTCAGTTCTATTGCTTTGCAGCGGCTGCAGTCATTGCTTGGTATCTTACATGGGGCATTAAAGGGTAAACAATGAACGATATTATTCAACATTTACTTACTGGTAAAGACAACAAAACCCACGACCTTGGTCGTTGGACATGGCTAATTAGTTTGATTGCGGTTATTGCCGTAGCCTTGTGGGAAGTTATTCATACCAATCAAGTTAGCATTCGTGAACTTGCAGAAGCTTTGGGTATTGTATCTGCCGCTGGCGGTGCTTCTGTTGCAATGAAGCAAGGCTCTGAACCACAATGAACTTTCTTTTAAATCTTTTTGGTGGTCTTGGTGGACAAACTTACATTTATCTTGCTCTTGTATTTGGCTCCTTTAGTGCTGGCTTTTATGTGGAGCATTTACGTTTTGCTGACTTCAAGAATCAAATTGAAGTTGTGGCAAAAACCCAAGAAGCAAAAAATGAATCAATCGTCAAACAACAAGACCTAGTAACTAAAGGAATCCAAAATGAGTACGAAACTAAGCTCGCTGCTGTTCATAATTTTTATGCTGTCGGGGTGCGCAACCCCAGTGGCGGTTCAATGTCCGGCATTTCCCCAGCCCCCAAAGGAACTGATGCAGAAACCGCCTACCCAATACTTGCTGGACAATGCGCTGAAACCACGGCCCAATTAACTTCACTCCAAGACTGGATTAATCAACAAGTAGGAATTAAATGACTGTACTTCAATTACAAGCACTAGGTATCGACCCTAAGTGGGATATACCCCTTAATCAGGTTTTTGTTAAATATGATATTAACACCCCCCAACGTCAAGCAGCGTTTATTGGTCAGTGTGCTCATGAGTCTAATAATTTCAAAATTCTTGAAGAAAACTTAAATTACAGCCCAGAAGCACTAATGCGTGTTTGGCCGAGCCGATTCCCAGACTTGCCGACTGCTATGAAATATGCGCATGACCCAGTCAAGATAGCTAACAAAGTATATGCAAACCGTATGGGTAATGGCTCAGAAGAATCCGGTGAGGGGTCTAAGTACCACGGAAGAGGCCTGATACAGTTGACGGGCAAGGAGAACTATGAGCGTTGTGGAGAAGCAATTGGCGTTGACCTTATCAATCAACCTGGTCTTTTGGCTCAGCCTGATTATGCTGCTTTGTCTGCGGGGTGGTTCTGGAACAAAAAAGGACTAAACGACTTGGCAGATGCTGGGGATTTTGAGACAATGACAAAACGTATTAATGGCGGTTTAATTGGCTTAGATGACCGCAAAGCTAAAATTGCGAAAGCGCTATCCGTATTAGGGTAAACCCGTATGCCATTACAAAAACTCCAATTGCGCCCCGGTTTAAACCGTGAAGGCACTAACTATTCTAACGAAGGCGGTTACTACGACGGCGATAAGATTCGCTTTCGCTCTGGCTTTCCAGAAAAGTTAGGTGGTTGGATTAAGTTAAGCTCTGCTAACTTTTTAGGGGTTGCACGTTCGCTTTGGAATTGGGCTACTTTAAGTGGCTCAAATTTGCTTGGTATTGGTACCAACCTTAAATACTATATTGAAAACGGCGGAGTTTATAACGACATTACGCCAATTGTCGGCACTTCGGTTTATGCCAATTCTTTAGCTACTGGTTTTACTACGCTAGCTAACAGTATAGCGGCTAACGCTACCACTATTAATTTTACTAATGCGCTGCACTTTCCAGAACAAAACGGCATTATTAAGATAGATAGCGAACAAATTTTTTATAATACGCTAAGTAGCAACGTTGCTACAAACTGTGTCCGTGGGTTTAATAACACAACTGCGGTGTCTCATACTGCTGGTGCCAACATTCAAAGCGCATTTTTTACTTGGTATGACACAAATAACGACGCCAATGACAAAGACTTTGTTATTCTTTCTAACTGTTCTGCTGCATCTGTAGGAGGCATTGCTAATACAACCATCAACGGCGAACATCAGATTTTTAAATATACTCCTGGAAATGACTATGTATTGGCTACTACACCAGATAATAATCTTGCCAATATTACGTTTACAACCTCACAAACCACAAATGCAGCTTCAATTACGGTTGCTTATGAATACCCAGTTGGCCTTTCTGTTTACTCTGTAGGTAATGGTTGGGGTGCAGGTCCTTGGTCTCGTGGTGGTTGGGGTTCTGCATACAATACGGGCACGGGTGTTGGACAGCAATTACGTCTATGGTCTAACGATAACTACGGACAAGATTTAGTTATTGCGCCTCGTGGTGGCCCTATTTTTTATTGGGTTGCAGCAAATGGTGTAGGCAATCGTGCAGCATACCTATCTGACTTAGCTAACGTAGCTTCTTCTGGTTCTGGTGTATGGGTTCCTAAAACAACCAATCAAGTTATTTCTTCCGCTATTCAGCGCTTTGTTATTGCTTATGGCGCAAATAGCTATGACCCTACAAATTCAAACACTGTTTTTGACCCCATGCTTATACGTTGGTCAGACCAAGAAAACCCATATGACTGGGTTCCAGCATATACAAACCAATCAGGTGAACAGCGTTTATCAAACGGTTCTTATATTGTGGCTGCTCGTGCAACCCGCCAAGAGATTTTGGTTTGGACTGATTCAGCAATTTATTCGCAACAATATTTAGGGCCTCCCTATGTTTGGGGCTTCCAGATTTTGATGGACAACATTTCCATCATGTCTCCTGACTCTGCTATTACAATTAATAACGTTACCTACTGGATGGGTACGGATAAGTTTTACATGTACTCTGGTCGTGTAGAAACCCTACCTTGCTCGCTTCGTCAATACATTTTTGCCGACATTAATAAAGATCAGGCATGGCAGGTAACTTGCGGTGGCAACGAGGGCTTTAATGAAGTCTGGTGGTTTTATTGCTCTCAAAACTCTACCGTAGTAGATAAGTATGTTATTTACAATTACCTTGACCGTGTATGGTATTACGGCACAATTAACCGTACTGCATGGCTAGATTCTGGTATTCGTCAAAATCCTATGGGTGCCTTTATTTCCGGGGCCGACTCCGTTGGAAATCCATTAGGTAAGATTTTGTACCATGAAGTAGGCACGGATGATGCATCTGGTTTAACGGTATTGCCTATTGCTTCTTATGTTCAGTCTTCTGACTTTGACATTGGGGATGGGCACAACTTTGGATTTGTATGGCGAATGCTGCCAGACGTGAACTTTAACGGCTCTAACTCTAATCAACCGGCAGTAACGCTGGCAATTTACCCAAGATATAACTCTGGTACCGACTATGGCTCAGCAGACATGCCGGTTGTAACAAGTTCACAAAACTATACCAACGTGCCAGAATATACGGTGCAGCAGTTTACAGGTATAGTTTATACAAGATTGCGTGGTAGGCAGATGGCGTTTAGGATTAGTTCTAGCGATTTAGGGGTTGCTTGGCAGCTAGGTACCCCACGTATTGATATTAAGAATGATGGCAGACGATGAGCACAGGAACCACAACCTCCCCCAACCTACCTATTGCCCCCGTAGACTATAGTCAGCAATATCAGGATCAACTTAATAACGTCCTACGTCTGTACTTTTCCCAGCTAGATAACGCTGGGCCATCGGCAATGTCTACCCAAAGAAACACCATAAACGGGGTAACTAGGATAGTTTCTGCCCTTAATTTTAGCCAAGCCAATGCTTCTGGTGGCACTAGAATCCTAAGCCTACCCACACAGGTGGATTTATCTAACCTAAGAGTAGGTGACGTATACGTAGATACCGCTAACGCAAATGTTTTAAAGGTCAAGGTATCGTGATAAACTGCAATTATTTACTGGGTGAGGCCTTATGGGACTACACAAAACAGCGCACTATTTAAAATCCAAAGGTCGTGGGACAGACACTGAGCTCGTCCATATGTCTCCAAATGAGGTCGAGGCGCTTAAAGGCTTGGCTGCAAAGCATGGTGGTAGTCTTACCACTAACCCAGAAACAGGCCTTCCAGAAGCAGGATTCTTAAGTTCTATTTTACCAGCCGTTGCCGGTATTGGTTTGGATGTTTTAACTGATGGGGCAATGACACCTTTGCTATCAGGTATGCTTGTTGGCGGGGCCGACTATGCTATGACAGGTTCACTTACTAAAGGTCTTATGGCTGGTATGGGGGCTTATGGTGGTGCTGACCTGACTAACGCATTTGCAGGTGCAGGGGCTTCTTTGGCTCCGGCAGGCGATGTTACCGCAGAAAGTGAAGCTAATCCAGCTAATTGGGGTTCAGAAGATACTACAGGAAAAGCGGTTCTTAATACCCCTCCACCAGCATCACGTGGTGCTAATGCATTAACTGGACTAACAGGCCCTACAGCTATGTCTACTTTTGGAAGTCATCCTGGCGCAGCTATGATGGCTTTTGCTCCCGTATTGACCGACTCTATGTCTTCTAAGTCGACTATTCCAACAGCAGCTACAGGGAATACAAACCCATTTGGGTTTACGCCTCTTTCTAAAAACTTCCAAGGTTATGCGCCAGCTCAACCAAATCCATACTACAAACCACAATACACTGACTACCGTGTTGGCATGGCTGCTGGTGGTTCTGTACCTTCTTACAGCGGCGATTCAGACTATGGTAGTGTAGTTAATGCTACAAACATACTAGAAAATTATGCTAGCCAACGGCCAATTATTTCTACGGCACAGCCAAGCTTAAGCGTTTCACAAGATACAGACCCTAATACTAAAAACTTAGACGCATATAGTGCTGCGCTATACAGGCTTGGACAAAAAGCTAAAGCTGCCGGTATGGGTAAAAATGCCGTAAGTAAAGGATTAAAGCCTGTAGTTAATTTGGGGCAAATAAATAACGAAGATGCAGATACACAAGATTATGCAATCGGCGGTGCTGTTGAGCAGATGAGTCAGCAAAATGCTAACAACGGGGTAAATAACTACTACCCACAAGGCCTACAAGAGCATACTCAGTTTGCTACACCGACCCAATTGCCTACAAGTGCGTCAATAGTTAATTCCGATTATGACCCAAAAACAAACGCTTATACTGGTGAACCGATGCAGCAGTTTGCTGGCGGTGGTAACGTAGTTGGTTTAGGAGGATATGCTGCTGGTGGAAACCCTCATTTACTTAAAGGTCCTGGCGATGGTATGTCTGATAGCATCCCTGCTAATATTGGTGGAAAGCAACCTGCCAGATTGGCTGACGGCGAGTTTGTTGTGCCTGCGGATGTTGTGTCTCATCTTGGGAATGGCTCTACTGATGCTGGTGCAAAACGGCTATATGCAATGATGGATAAGATTCGTCAAGCAAGAACAGGGCGTAAGAAACAAGCTCCTGCAGTAAAAGTGGATAAATACCTACCAAAATGAATTTGGAGATAAGCCTTGTTCCTCCCGGCCATTTATCTGAAACCATTCCAGGATTGCTGCCGTACTTGGCAGAATCTGAACTTTGGTCTAGAGGACGCTCTAAAGTTGATGACATATTACGCTTTGTACTTAATGGACAAATGCAGCTTTGGGTGGTATTTTGTACAGAAGAAAAGAAGCTGTATGGGCATTTAATTACAGAAGTTAAACAGTACCCACAGTGTAAAATGTTGCGGGTGCAGTATTGTGCTATGGAGAAAAACCACATGCAATACGTGGAAGACAAGATGCAAGAATTAGCAGAGAAATTTGCTAAAGATACAGGTTGCAGTGGTATTGAATTTATTGGTCGCCCCGGCTGGGGAAAACACATGAAGGGCTACGGGTATGAAGTGCAAAGCATAACGTACCAGAAGTTTTTTAAGGATTAAGCTATGAGCATTTTAAGATATAAACGATTCCAGTATGCCGACGGTGGCGTCCTTAGAGACTCCGGTGGTGGAGGTGGTGGTGGCAGCCCAAGCCCCACTCAAACAACTGTATCTAATACTAATATTCCAGAATATGCTCAGCCATACGTTAGCAATATGCTTAACGCTACTCAGGCACAATTATTTAACACCCAAACAACTCCTGGTGTTCCAGCACAATATGATTCAAGTGGCGCATTAGTTCCTGGTACAGGTACACAGGGCTCTACAGAAATTACTGGCTTTAAGCCATATACCCCATATAGCAATGACCCATCTAATTACGTAGCAGGGTTTTCCCCAATGCAACAACAGTCGTTCCAAGGAATGGCTAATATGCAAGTTGCCCCACAACTTGGCCAAGCTTCTGGTATGGCCGGTATGGGTGGTTTAGGTTCTTTAGGTTTAGCTGGTCAAGCTGCTGGCGCCGGACAAAATTATGCAAACATGGCAACAGATCCTAATTCGATCCAAGCCTACATGAATCCATATATTCAGCAATCGCTTGCCCCACAGCTTAATCTTTTAAACCAACAACAAGCAATACAAGGCCAAAACATTGCTGCTGGTGCGGCAGGTAAAGGTGCATTTGGTGGTAATCGTGAGACATTGGCCCAAGGGTTAAACGCTCAAAACTTTGATTTAGCTCGTCAACAGGCGATCGGCCAAGGATACAATCAAGCATTTAATCAGGCGCAACAAGCACAACAGTTTGGTGCTAACTTAGGTTTGCAAGGATATCAAACTGGATTGCAAGGTTATGGTCAAGCAGTAAATGCTGCTAATGCTTTAGGCCAATTAGGACAAACACAGTATGGCCAACAGATGGGCATATTGCAAGGTCAAAACCAATTTGGCGGTCAGCAGCAACAAAACCAACAACAAATTATTAACCAAGCAATACAAAATTATGCTACTGCTCAGCAGTATCCGTTGCTACAACTTGGCACAATGTCTAATATGCTTCGTGGGTTACCGTTGCAGGCACAGACTACTTCTATATACCAAGCGCAGCCGACAGGTACACAGCAAGCTATTGGTCTTGGTGGAACTGCTGCTGCATTAGGTGCTGCTTTTGGTAAGGCACAAGGTGGCATAATCGGCATGAAAAAGGGCGGTAAAGTGCCCGGATATAAATATGGTGCCGTTATTAACGACCCGCAACTAGAAGATTATTCACGTGGTTTAAGTGCTGCACAATTACAAAATCGCATTAATGACCCACAGGTAACACCTAGTGAACGTATTCTTTTCCAAGGCGTACAAGAAGATCAAAACCGACTACGTCAACTTCCTGGTGCTGGAGCAGCTATTGCCCAAGCCGGTGCAATCCCACAACCACAACCCAACCCAGAAGCAATCCAACAAGCCCGTATGTCTGGCCTCGGTGCTGCTGGTGGCCCAGCATTTGATACTCAACGTCTTGCTGGTGGCGGGATTATTGCTTTTGCTAACGAAGGCCTTGTGCCAACACCAGAAGAAACTGTCGGGCAAAATTCTGGCCCAGGCTATGGTTTTACAGTTTCTAATCTTGGTGACGTATTAGGTATGTTAGGTACAGAAACAGAATGGCAAAAAGCTGATCGATTAAAACGGCATGGCATTCAATATACACCACCAGAAGGATATAGCGACCGTGGTGTCCCGATCAAAAAAGAAACAGCTAAAAAAGAAACAGACGAAGCTCCTGTAGCTGAAAAACCTGTTGCCGCTCCACCCACTGCTGCTGCTGCCCCTGCTGCTCCGGCTGCTCCTACTGGAGGCCCAGCAGCGCCTCAGTTTAGTTCTAATATGAATTTAGGCAATCCAATGGATATGCTAAAACAGCGTCAAGCAATGGCAAAAGAACTAGGTATTGAACAAGGCGGCGGAGAAAAATACAAAGCGCTTATGAATGTTCTTGAGCAACAACAAGCTAATGCAGCTAATGAATCTACACGTGATCGTTATTTACGTATGGCACAGGCGTTTGCTGACTTTGGTACAACGCCTTCTCCTGGTGGAGCCGGTGTTGCTGGACTTAAGTCATTAGGTAAATTTGCTGCGGGTGAAGCTGAGGCACGTAAAGCCCAACGTGTTGCTGAAGTTGAAAACATGAAAGCTCAAACTACGCTTGAAGAAGCAAGACGTAAAGAAGCTATTGGAGATATGGATGCTGCCGAGAAGCTTTACAACGAACATGAAGGGCACGTTGTTTCTCGTGATAACGCTATTACTCAAGCTAATGCACATATTGCTGGAGCACAAATCGGAGCTTCTGCAGCGCATAGCGCCAACGCACTTAAGGCACAGCAGTTGGCTGGCATTAAAGCCGACCTTGCTCAGAAACTAGGTAGAGAGCCAACTACAACAGAAGTGTTGCAAGCATATACTCAAGCTACAAGTATGAGCGATGAAACTTCGGCCGCTAGAATTCGTCAAGCTGCTGAGACGGAATATGGCAAACGTATTGGTGCGTTACAATTAGATCCAACATATCGTGACTTAGCTAAAAAAGCGGCTAAAGGCGATAAAGAAGCTATTGCTGCTAAACAAAAAATGGAAAATGACTTGTTCACTGGCATTTATAATAGAATGTCAGGAGGTACGCAGCAAGCCCAAACACAAGGTCAATTGGGGACAGCTAGCAATCCAATAAAAATTAACTAGGATATAGAATGCCTATTTATGAATACCAAGGCCAGCACTACGATATTGCTGATGAAGATCATGCTGTCGCCAAAGAAAAGATTCTAAACCATTTAGAGTCGCAAAAAGGCAAACCACAGCCTGATGAGCTAGGTAGATACGTTGCTAACTCAGAAGAAGGAAGCAAGCCTACTGGGTTGGTGGATATGCTTGGGCGTGGTATTGTACGTGGCGCTAAACAGACGGGTTCGGCTTTATTTGACGTGTTGCCAGCAATGGCTGCTAGCGCCGTAGGTGCTGATGAATACGCACGTAAACAAATGGCAGAGGCTGCCGAAACCCAAAAAGAAATTGAGCAAAAATACGGGGCTCGTTATAAGAGCTTGTCAGATGTTAAGGGTGTAGGCGATTATGTTCCGTTTGCCCTAGAAACCGTAGCCGAGCAGGTTCCAAACATGCTCACAGCATTGGTTCCGGGCGTTGGTGGTGGAGCTTTGGCCGCTAGGGGTGTTGCTGGTATGGCTGCAAAAGAAGCAGCTAAACGTGTTGCTATTGGCCAAGGCGTTGGTACATACTTAGGTTCTTATGCACTTAACGCCCCAGAGATATTCCAGAACATTTACGAAGAGACTGGCGGCCAGTTAGAGCCAGGTGCAGCTATTCTTGCAGGCTCTGTTTCTGCTGCATTAGATTCGGTATTGCCAGCAACATTATTAAGTAAATTAACCCCAGGATCTAAAGCTGGTATTGTAGAAAAGCTTTTGGAAAAGTCTGGAATGAAACCAGGCATCGCTAGAGCAGCTATTGGAACAGCTATTACTGGTGCAGCAGAAGAGGCACCGACAGAAGCAGCTCAAGAAGCAATTAGTATTTTTGCAGAAAAGTTTGTGCAAGATCATCCAGAAGCTTGGGGCAGCAAAGAATTTAATCGTATAGTAGAGTCTGGTGTTCGTGGTGCTGTCGGCGGCGGTGGTTTCGGTGGTATCACTGGCGGTACACAAGGGTACTTAGAAAAGCGTGCTGAAAGAAAAGGCGAACAGCAATTAGACAAAGATAGAGCAGAAGTCTTCAAACAAGACTTTGCCGAGAAAACCGGTAGAGAAGCTACTGAAGAAGAAGTTAATTCGTTTGTTACAGCAGCTAAAAATATTAGTAAGGAGACAGAAGGTGAAGATACTGGAACTGACACCGGAGCAGGTGAGCCAGGCGTTTCTGTGTCTGGAGAAGAACGCACCACTGCCACAGGACCTGATACAACTGACCTTGGAGGAGTGGAACGAACTGAGTCTACTACTGGAGGAACTGAAGTACGAGATGAAGTACAGCCAAGTGCATTAGACCAAAAGTCTTATGATGAACTGCTTGAGATTAAAAATAACTACGCTGTTGAGCAGCAATCTATGCTGTATAAAAACGGCAATCTACCTAGAACAGGTACTAAACGCCGTGAAGAATACGATGCATTACAAACTCGCATTAACGATATTGATGGTCGCTTAGAGAAGTTAGCACCAAAACAAGAAGGTGCGCCAAACGTACTAGAGCTTATTGAAACAAAAAATAAACTACTTTCTAAATACGACGAGCTCCAAAAGATCTATGAAGAGTTAAACACTAAATATTACGATTTAGAATATAAGCCCGATTATGCAGATGAAAGAGTTGCGGTAAAAGAACGCCTAGAAGAAGTTATTAAAGAACAAAACTTAATACTTGACCAGGTTGAAAATCTTAAGGGCAATAAAGAAGAAACTACTACTGCGGAAACTACGGCAGAAGAAACTAAACCAAGCGCATTAACTCCTTGGTTGACTGGCTATCCAAAAGATGAGCAGCGGTATGGCACATACAAAGACCACCCATTAATTCAGAAAGCCGAAGAATACATTCAAAAACTAAGCGATAAGCTTGGTGAATTTGGTGTTAGTTTTACTGACGTAAATAGAACGTCACCAAAAGAACTGCAAGATATAAAAGACAAGATGAGCCAAATTGCCGGTTCTACTACGCTTACAATGAAAAAGCTAGAGGCAATTGATAAAAAATACAAACGTGCTAATCCGGCACAACAACAAGAAATTGCAAATCTTCTAGAAAAAGACTTTGCCGAAGTTGATACATTATTAAGTGCGCCAAAAGTAGAAGCTGCTGCACCAACAAAAGAAAAGAAAAAACGTAAGTCTAAAGTTGAAATAGATGAATTACTGGACAATCTAGAAGACCACCCAGAGCGCCTTGACATTGATGACTTAGACAATTTGTTTGCTGATCCTGTTGTAACTAAGGCTGAAAACACAAGCCCCAAAGCCGACCAGGTTCCGTTAAACGACCCGCTGTTTAAAACTGCACATCCATCAGTTACGATTGCAATCGGTCAAAACGACATCAATGGTGTGCTTAAAGCCCTCAAAAACACAGGCGGTAAGTTTATATCTGCCCTTGCAGAACGCTTAAGTGAGTTAGGGTTAACCACTAGATTAGGTTGGGATGATGTACAGTACGACTTAGCTATGGCAGGTCTAAAAGGGGTCGAGGGCCAAAAGAACAGGATCATTAAGTGGGTCCAGCAGATTTATCCAGAGGTATACCGTAACAAGTTTGACGAGTCTAAGATGCGCATGCCTGTAACTGAACTGTTGCAAGCGTTTAAAGACTTGAAAGAAGGCAAACTTAGCATACCTCCAGGCATGTTCCAAGAAGATTTAAAAGACGTAATTGAAATTTACGAGAAGACATACAAAACATTAAATTCTCCTGGCACATACTTTACTAGGTTTAATGCTATTGGTTTAAGCTTAACTACGGGCGGTAATTCTAACTATGTTATTACGCATGAGCTGACTCACTCCGCTACTCATTGGGCTATTGATAACCCAGGTAAGTTAAATAAAGAACAACAGATTGCTTTGGGTAAGTTGGAAGGGCTATATGAGTTTGCCAAAAAACATACTAAAAACCCAAAAGCTTATGGGTATAACAATCTGCACGAGTTTGTAGCAGAAGCGTTTAGCCGACCAGAATTCCAAAAAGAATTGCGGGAAATGAAAGCTAGCATGGAAACAAACATGTCAGCTTGGTCTAAGTTTATCCAGCTTGTTGCTAAGTTAATCGGCATAGATAACGTGCTTTTCCATACGCTAGCAAACGCCGACGTTTTGTTCTCTGCTCGTAGCAATAGCGAAGTTACTAATGGTAAGGATCTTTTGTGGTCCCCTAGCCGCTACGATGTACGTGACGGTAAGTTTACGCTCAACCCTGGCGAACGCACCAAGTGGATAAGCAACTTAATTAAGAACAGAACTAAATGGCAAGATCTAGATAAAACTAATGTCAAAAAGTTCTTTGGTAGCTTAAACAACCAATACCGTAAATACTTGCTTGGCGCACTTAGCGTAGACCAGCTTGCTGACATATATGGCGATAACATGCCACAGTTAAAGCTTTACGTTAAAGAAGTAGATGCGATGATTGCTACACGTAACGCTATTCTTAAAGAAGGCGATCCAATCATTACTAAGTGGAGTAACTTAATCAATAATAACCCTGAGAAGTCTAAGCAGTTAGGGAAAACCATGATTGAGGCTACACTTAAAAAAGTTGACCCAGACCCAAAAAGTATTGGTTATGATCCCAAAGTAATGCTAAAAGAGCCAGAGTTAAAAGCAGCTTGGCAAGAACTAACAAACGGTAAAGACGGCGGGGTTGCGGTAGAAATATATCGTCAAGTGCGTGAGTTTTATGAGCGCCGTATGAATGAATATGTCCAAGTGCAGCTCCAACGCATTGAAGAAAACGGTAAAGTTAAGGGCTTATCTGATGAAGAAATAGCCAAGAAAAAACTTGATTTTAAAAAGGCTACTGAAGAAAAGATTATCCGGCCATACTTTCCAATCAAACGTTTTGGTGAGTATTTCTTGATGGTCGGCCAAGGTCAAAAGAAAATCTTCATGCAGTTTGAGGATGCATTTGCTCGTGATGCCGAACTAGAAAAGCAAAAGAAAAAGCTAGTTGACATGGGAATGACCCCACAAGATGCAGATAAACAGCTTTGGCCCGGACAAGGATTCAATGAAGTTTTAAATCAAAAACTTAACGATGTTTCGCAGCTTAATAAGATTTACGAAATGATTGACGAGACTACTGCAGGGGTTATGACTAGCTCTGCTACAGATCCATCGGTCGCTGCTAACCAACTTGCTGCGCTGCAAAACGAACTCAAAGATCAGTTTGGGCAATATTATTTAGAGTTGTTACCTTCTGAAAGTATTAAAAAGATGTTCTTACACCGTGAGAACGTAGCGGGCCCCAGCCAAGATATGCTTCGTGCTTTTGGTTTATCACGTGAACGTATTGCATATCAGCGTGCTCGTTTCCAACACATGCCTGCACTGTTTAATATTATCGAAGCATCTAAAATGCGCCTTAAAACAATGCCGACCCCAGAAGAAAAAGCAGTTTATGGCGACGTGTCTAATGAATTAGCTAAGCAATTTAAAGATGGTGTGCTAGAACCGCCTAAACAAAACAAGCTTACTACATACCTTACGCACTTTGGATTCTTAAACTTCTTAACTTCTCCTGCTTCAGCAGTAGTTAACATGATGGCTGTTCCTGGTCTTTATATTCCTGTAGCTGGGTCTAGGTATGGTGGAGTTAAAAAAGTAGGTAGGGTTGTTACTAAGTATATGCGCATGCTTGGTGGTACTGGGTATGTGAACGGCGATACTGGGCGTTACGAATTCTTGTCTTTAGCACGTGCAAATTTACAAGGTCAGACTAGCTTTGTAAATAAAGAAGGTAAAACTATTTCGTTGCCTAAGGGTATGTCCCTAGCAGACGTATATGCAGCGGGTGTTAATCGAAACGTTATTGATACTACATTAACCCATGACGCTGTGTCTATTGGTGAGCACCCCTCAGCCGACTACACTGGAAGGTGGCAGAAGTTTATGTATTACGCTAGCTTGCCGTTCCACGCAGCCGAAAAGTTTAACCGTGAAGTATCCTATATGACTTCATTTGAGTTAGCTTACGAGAAGCATTCTAAAAATAAAACTCCCCAAAAAGCATATGAAGCCGCTTTGGATGAGGCACGGGATCTTACACAAGAGACCATGTTTAACTACAACACTACCAATAAGCCACGCTATTTCCGTGGCAACTTAGCCAGCATTCTCTTGCAGTTTAAGATGTACCCACAAAACTTAAGCATGCTTATGTTCCGTACATTCTATAAAGCTATTGGGCAAAACTCAGCCGTAGAGTTAAGAATTCTAGAACAAGAGCTAGCAGACGACAAAACCCCAGAACCTGTGGTTAAAGAAATCATGGATGCTAAACGTGCTGAATTAGCTGAAATGAAAAAACAAGCTAGAGATGCATTCCTTGGCATGATGGGTATGTCTTTCTTAACTGCCGGTTTAACAGGCATGCCTTTATGGTTTATTTTTTCTGGTCTTGCATCTGCGTTTAATGCTGTGTTTGGGGATGACGACGAGTTTGATCCAGAGAACTGGTTCAAAAACTGGGCTAACCGCACGTTTGGTGGGTTTGTAGGAGATAGTATTTCCCGTGGTTTATTGTCGCAAGCTACTGGATTAAACTTTGCTGACCGTATGAACACCAACTTACCAGACCTATGGTTCCCAGATGTTCGTAAAGGTTCAGACGAAACCGACTACGTTAAAAATATGTTTATCAATGCGTTGGGGCCGTCGGCTGGCGCTATCTTGGTTAACTACCCAGAGGCTTTGAAGCGCTATAACGAAGGTTATACAGAGCGTGCTATGGAAGCAATGATGCCTGCAGCTATTAAAAACGTATTGGTTGGTGCACGATACATGGCTGAAGGAGAGGCTACCAGCATTAAAGGCAATTTAGTACAAGATGTAAACCCAGGTGAAGCTCTCGCACAGATGCTCGGCTTCTCGCCAGAAAGTGTTGCCCAAGCACAAAAAGCTGCTATTGAAATGAAAAACGTAAACGAAACAATTATGAAGAAACACACTAATTTGTTAAATGCGTTTTTTATTGCATTGGACGGTGGTGATGAAGTTATGCTTGATAAAGTGTTAGAAAAAATAACTAAATACAATGAGCAAGTTCCAGAGCTACCAATTAACCCAGACACTTTATTAAAGTCAGTAACTAAGCGATATAAAGATAGAGCGCTTGCTGATATTACTGGAGGCATGGGCGTAAACAAAAAACTAATGCCACGCTTAGAAGGTATGTTGGATTACAGTAAGGACTAAAAAAGACCCCACCGCTTGGGTGGGGTTAAGTCACTGTAAAGGATGCGTAGTCAAAACCCTAGACTACAAGCAAATAATACTACTTAATTCTCCAAACACGCAATCCTCGTATACCTTTTTCTATGACTATCTGGGACTTAACCTTATAGCCAAGCCGCCGTGTAGCCCTTAAAACCTGCTCCAAAGCTGCATCTGGATTTAGGCATGGGATAAAAAACGACGAGCCGACTATAAAGTTCTTCCAATTAACTCGGAAGTTCAGTCCGTGGATCAACATTAGGAGCGTCTTTGATGGCCTGGATTACGTGCTCAGGATCGCCAAAATGGGGGCTAGACAAGTCAAAGATATGCACATCTACTGGGGCCGAGATAATTTTAGTACCCTTAGATAACCGCTTTTTGGTGTGTCCAAGATAGGTCTTATCGGCTTCAAGCCCCTTGAGTAAGTCCTTTAAGGTAACTTGCTGTGAAGAGCAATAGGTACGTAACTGCTTCGAATTGATGTAAATACGTTTTGTGTCTGGCTCGATGCGGATGAACAAGTCATTAAACCTAGGCTCTACAATTGGCAACTGTTCCATACCCGACCGTGCGTCTGCCTCGTTGTTAATTACCAACACAGCCCCACGGTGTTCGTTCATGAATTCACCAATAATACTTGTTTGGTTAGTGGCTGGGGCCTTGATGTCGTTACGCATAATTTCAATTTCTTTGACTACCCAGTCAAATACACGCTTGATATTAAAGTCAATAATGCCCAAGTCTTTAGCAATCAATGCACCAGCAATATTACAAGCAATCACTGCCGACCAGAAACGCTCACGGCTTGTTAGGTTAATTGCTTTGTCTACCATCTGTTGAACTTGCATTACGGAATCAATTGCAGTCTCTAAATCGCTAACCAAATACTTAGCATACTCAACACCAGCATGACCATAGTTATCGTAAAGGCGATTGAATATCTCGTCGGCTTGTTCTTTAGTAAGGTTGCCAGTTAAATCAATCTTGTACTCCAACAGACGCATAAACTCGCCGTCAGGGGTAGACTTTAGGGAAGATAGCTTATCGTAAAAAGATGCATTAGAACTGCACAATGCAATAGTTGCCCATTTTGTAGCATTGATACGCTCAGCATTCTCATGCTGCTTCATGCGGTTCTTGCCACGACCTTGAGAAATACTATAGGCTAAGTCAGAGAAGTGGTCTCCACTAAGTTTTGTAATTTCGTCAATCGTTACAGGCAAGTTATTCATTACGCCAAGACGGTGAATCATTGAGTTCATCGTATCTTTCCACTGCAGCATAAGCTCTTCAGGATGACCCCATACACTATTGCACATTTTTAAAATGGTAGATTTGCCTGTGCCTGAAGTGTTGTTGATGAGGTTGACAATAGCCCCCTTATGATTAAGGTGCTTAAGTAGCGGAGCGCCGAACGCAGTAAAGAACGCAAACGCATGTGGCTCAAAACCCGGCTGGTCATAAATCTTAACGGTTTTCTTCCATGCCTCAAAATCACCCACTGGCTTTAGCCAGTCAGCTAATGACCCAGTAGACGCAGATGGTGGGCTGTACGCTACCTTATCTGCACTTATTTCTTGCTCTCCTAGAATGAATTTTTTGTTATCTTCTGTCCAACCAAACTGGCTTCTCATTATTTCTACCTCTGTCTTATGTTGTAAATTTTTAGCTGATGCAATTACGTAACCCATAATTGCTTCCATTTGTTTCTTAGTTCCCAGTACACCATAAAACCCAAGACGCTCACGCAGCTTTTCGATTGTCATAATGTCGGTGTTAGGGATAGCAAACTCACGCATACCATCTTTAGGAAGGTGCAAACGTAACCACATTGACTCTCCTTTGGCAGGATCGTGCAGACGTTTGACGATATATAAGTCATGCTCATAAATGTTGTATGCATCTACATTACCGTCATCATCTTTTACTTCTACATACACGCCGCCATTCTTGCCACGAAAGTACGGGTACGGATACTCTGGAATATCGAATACCTCCTTTTCACCAGCCTCGTTCGTTTCCACGACGCTACTTTCTTCTGCAGCCACGATTTCGGATCCGAGCTGTATCGGATTTGATATCTTTCCCTTATTTGGGCATTCGCCACATCCCGAGAGGTTAATCTTTTGGAAAGTTTCGCATGTATAAGGGCCTTTCGTAGAATTCGCTTTCCTCTCGGTCGCCTCCGCCGAGTATTCTGGGTGCCCCATAGATATTTTGTGTATCGCTTCATCTCTGTCTATGCAGGCTGCCGCTATAGACAAGCCCGCCCTCCATAGTGGTTCTTCGATTGATTCTTGGTTTAAAACAATATTTTCAAGCTGAGCACAACCTTTACCATTTATTGTCTTTAACATAATGGTTTGGAAACGGCTCTGCCTGTTACCCATCAAAGCACGAGTCATCTCGTTAAGCTGACGTGGCATCCAATCAGGCGCAATTAAAACACCAATCTTTTGTTTGACGAATTCGTAATCAAGCTCAGGCTCAACCGCCAATATTTCTACGGGTAATCCTTCTTCGTTTTTAAAATTAAGTGTCTCAGGTACACGCAGAATAGATGCGTTGTCAGCAGTGCGAGAAGGATCTGCTTTAAACTCATATTCTTCGCACAACACTTTAAGACGTTCAGCAACGGGCTTCCATTGTAGTCGGTTGATTACGGTAGTTAGTCTCCAGTACGCATGAATACCACGACCTGAATTGACGATCGTCGGCAAAGGTAGGTGCACCTTCGCACAGAAGTCCTTGAGGGCCGATAAGCCCTCAGCTTGATCTGCATACGGCTTGCCCAAGCCGCAATCGACGTCAATCCAAAATGCTTTAATTAAATCGCCATTAGGCTGAATACGCCCTTCACTAGGGTCTTTGTATTTAGCACAAGCAAAGTACACATTACACTTTTCTTGTAGCAATTTATCAATTTGTGCTTCTGCATCCACAAGAGTTGCGTGGAATGTTTGCACTGGTGGTTTTGCCCCGTCTTGCCGTAAACCGACGATACAGTAGTGCCCTTCACCCTCTGGTGCTAGCACATGCGTCAGTAAATCAATAGTAGCCATATAACCTCAAAACCGAAAAGAAAAGGGCAGCATGGGATTCGGCAATATCCCGATTCGCTCCGTCGAGCTAGCTGCCCCCGTAGACTTACTTCAAATACTTTTTTATTAATTCAGCTTTGTGTGGGTGGGGCTGTGACTTGCCAATGAACCAAGAATAGATAGTCATGCGAGACACATGAAAACGTCGTGCAATCTTTTCTACCGAGATATCATTAGCAATACACCACCGACCAAGCTGCACCCCGATTAACTCGGAGTCGGCAGCCTGATTGGCTTCCACTAAACGATAGCTGTAGCCTCTAAGTGTCATTCTGAATCGTCAGTAGACCAATTCCCCAAGACTGCCTTTAAATCTTTTTTGGGTGTCGGTTCGGCTTTCTTTTCTTCACGCTTCTTAGGCTCAGCAATTTCTGGCTGTGGCGCTGCCGCTTTTACGGGGGCTTCTAGCTTTTTAACGCCATCCGCTTGAGCTACAGTCATAGTAATTGCACTCTTAGCAGTTTTGGTTTCGCCTTGACGTTTAGCAATTTCCCATTCATGGCGTTGCAAAAATCGAACTGGACGGAAGAATAACTTGCCGACAGTAGAGTCCTCGTCAAAGCGCATTTCAGTAACCAGCATATTTAAGTTGTAGCCTTGTGACCCTACGTAACGACTAAATTGGTCAAATGGCATATGGTCTAAATCGCCTGGTTTTTTAGCATCGTAGAAGATTGACTTAGATTGCAAAGTCATTTGGTATACATCACCTTCTAAATCGCCAGCTAGTACCACTGCTACACGGCGGTTTTTACGGCAAGCCTTAGTAGTGCCTGGGCCTGACCCAGCTACATCTTGTGGGCAGTTCATGCACATAGGGCTTTGTGGTTCAGTAACAGAAGCATCAGGGCGTTCGCCGTCATTAGACCAACAATCAGGTGGGGCTGCTTCAGCTTTTGGATCCCATGCTTTAGCATAGAATGTACGTGATACATGTGGGGAAGCGTTAACCAAAACAACTTCCAGCTTATCATTGGCGCTCTTAGAAATTTCAGCACCATTTACCTTAAGCACAAATTTATTATTGCCAAGCGTAATACGCTTAACTGTACTGCCACCACCCGAAAGGGCTTTAGTGACATCATCGAGTTCGACTTCCTTAAGATAGTCAGGTAATTCTTGGTTAAACAAAGCGACGTTACTCATTTAGATTCTCCTATAGAGGGGTTGGATCTTCTTACCATGATAGTGTAAGAATTTTCTACGTTTAATCCTGGCGGTTTAAAATCAGGATTGTCTTCAAGGAATGTCTTCATGTTGCTTTGATGAATACGCTTCTCCAATAAATCAGGAGCTTCGTGCTCAATCATAAACTTGTGAAAACTTTCCCAGTCATTAGTCCAGTATCTAGACTTGATGATTCTTGATGCAGTACCAAATGGTGTTTTGATATTGCTTGCATTTTCTCGTTTCAAGATATCAATAAGTTCCTGCTCAACCATAGACATCTGCTGCTCTACGCTGGCTTTCTCTTCTTGGTATTTTTTGTACATTTCCTCAAGTGCATCACGCATCTTGATGTAGACACCGACTAATTTGTCGGCGGATAGTTTCTCTTGGACTTCAGTATCCATGTTGGTTTCCTTTACAGTTGTCGGGTCTTTGCCCGTTAATTAATACTACGACTACTACTTGACTTTGTCAACTACTTTCTTTTACTTCTTGTTTGTACAAGTCAATTATTTTTGTGTGTATTTCCAGCTTATTTTGCAGCATATTATAAAGCCTTGTCTCTACGGGACTACCCTTAATATGCACAATGGTCATCTTGTTCTTTTGTCCTTGGCGGTCAATACGTGCATTAGCTTGCAAGTACGTCTCAATGGAAGTTACTGGCGAATACCATATTATGGTATCAGCCGCCGTTAAAGTAACACCATGTGCTGCAGCTTGTGGTTGTATTAACAGCACTTTAGGGTTTGGATTTTCTTGAAAATTCTTGAAAATTTCAGTACGTTTAGTAACGGAAACAGCTCCGTTTATAATGTCGGATGCAATACCTGCCCCTCTCAAATGCGCACTGAGCAGTTCTATTGTATGCGTGAATGGTACAAAGACAAGAACTTTGTGGCTAGCTTCGTTAATAACTTCTTCGATAACTCGTAACCGATTAGAAACGTCAAATTCAACAACGCTACCACTATCAGAGTAAACAGCACCGCCACTAATTTGCAACAATTTAGTGAGGTTAACAGCAGCATTGACAGCGCTGATTTCTTCTCCATCAGCGACCATGAGCATTTCTTTCTTGAGGAGTTTGTAGTATTTCTCCTGTTGCGGAGTAAGGGGGGCGTCCCTGTAAACATGTGTTACCTCCGGTAAGTCTAAACAATCTTCTTTTCTAAATCTTATTGCTGGCTGCAACGCAGCAAAAACTGTTTGGTCAGCATCGGGACGTACCATCCATTTAAACTTACTAATGTTAACCATAGTTTGGTCACGGAAAGCACCAAAGAATCTTGGCACATTTTGGGGTACGGCCAACTTTGCTAAACCAAAAGCATCTGTTGGGCTTTGTGCTGCGGGGGTGCCGGTCATCATCCATAGCCACGTTCTATTTGTAAGAATACGTTGCATAGTTTTCCAGCGTTTGGTTGTTACTGTTTTATAAGCATTAGCTTCATCTATAATGATTAAATCAAAATTTTGTCTTGCAATAGTGTCGGCTACGATTTCAACGCCATCATAATTAATAATTACAAATTGCGCATCGCTTTCAATAACTGCTTCTCGTTTCTTTCTTTCGCCATACGCTACACCAACTTTACGGTGCATCGCAAACTTAAATAAATCTGCTTGCCATGCGGACTGCATAATCGAAAGAGGGCACACAATCAATACTCTACCGACTATACCTTGTTCAATAAGATAATCTGCAGCCCATATAGATGAGGCAGTTTTTCCTGTGCCTTGTTCGTTAAAACAAAATGCCCTTTGATTTAGAGTAAGAAAATTAGCCGTATCTATTTGGTGAGCCATAGGTTTAAATAAACCAGGCCACTCGTAATCTTTTCTGATAGGAGAAGGCACGCTTTTAATTTTTAGTCTAGTTAAGGCCTGTGCTTCTTCTAAACCCCAATGAACGGCAACCTTATGCAAGTCACCATTAGTTTCAATAATCTCGCTTTTTGTAATACATTCAGTTACTAATTGCGGTCTGCGAGTAGTAATTACTATGGCTTTGTTATCGATTATTTCCATTTTTCTTTTTAACGGGTCTTGATTTGTTTATTTTTACAGTGTGATTTGAGTTTCTTATAAACGACCTATTTGCATGCTGAGATTCAATACGCAAATTCTTTTTTGAATTACTTCCGCCTTTAGATAGGGGCTTGATGTGCTCAATATCTTTTCCTTCACGGCTTTCAGCAGTGTGGTCTTTATCTTTAGGGCTATCAGGGTGTGTTTTATCATAAGCGTATCTAGCTCTTGCCCTAGCATTTCGGGCTGGCTGTTCCCCCCGTGCTAGTTGTTGCTGGTATTCCTTCTTGTAAGGGCGGGGTTTGTTCACGTAGGGCATATCTGTCTTCCTCTTTCTTGTAAAAATAGACGCTTCCATCACCTAATACCACGTATTTTGGCATGTTTTCTGGGTCAGTTCCAGTCAATTCTTTAAGGATTTGATCGGTTTTATCGTCAATATCCACCCAACCAGCAAAAGGAATTGGCTCGCTCATTTGACCCTCTTAGCTATTTCACGGTTAATATACCAAACAGCCTTACGTAAATCCTCAACAGCATCAGATTTGAGGTCGGCACGCCATATATACTTCATAGCATTGCCTAAGTTAAATCCCATGTGCTCGGTAATTTGGATACACTCCACCCCTGAAGGGTGGCTTGTGTAGTGTTTTGGGTGGTTTACTGGATCTTGCATGTTAGCTCCTAGGAAGGGCACCAGTAAATCCATAAGTGCCAGTATGAGTAAAGTGTGCCCAAGGAGCCGCATATACTTTAAAGCCAGCTTCCCGTGCAATCTTGCAGAAATGATAGTCTTCAGATAACAAGCGATTAGATTCTTCTTCAATGCTGGTAGCAAAGAACTCTTTAATTATCTTGACTTCACGCACAGTATCAACCGCATGGTACATATCATTGGTATAGCTTGGCACTTTGTCTGCTAGCGCTTCAAACACTTTGCGTTTGATTAACATAAACCCTGTACCACCATTTGCAATCTCAAGCGGCTCGTTAATACTGCCCGAAGTTGTTTGCTGGCCGTGTGGTAGGTTTACAACAAAAGCCCCTGTGTGGTGCTGGAGTTCTTGTGGTGGCACACCTTCCTTAACCGCTTTGGTTACTTCTACCCAATTAATTTCTTTCTTAGGGTACAAGCCACAAATAATATCTACGTCAGCATTAACCATACGAGGAATATCTTGTGGGTTAAATCCAATGTCGGCATCAATAAACATAAGGTGCGTAGCATCAGACTTTAAAAAGTCATAAGCCATACTGTTACGGGCACGGGTAATCAAAGACTCATTCATCATGAACGAGTAATACATCTGCATATTGTTTTGACCCATAACACCGACAGTCTGCATAATTGCTGAAGCATATAGCCCTGTGCACATGCCACCATACATAGGTGTGGCTACAAACAAAGATGCCTTTGCTTTTGGCGGTGTAAATTGAATCGGTGCTGGTGCTGGTTTAGATTTTTTAAAACTCATTTATTTCTCCAAGGTAGTGGTTGTCCATATGCTTTCTTCATTGCTTCGTTACCCTCTCTAAACATTCCAAGTAATCTTTCGGGTGATCTGTAATTAACTGTAGCCTCGCCCGTGCATCCAAAGGAAGGCAGTAGTTTGCTGGCAGCACTATAGAATTGACGATCTGCTCCCCATTGTCCGTAGAAGTTATGTGCCACACGCACCAAATACTCCCGCTTAAAGCAATAGCAGTTAGTATCGACAAAATTAAGTGTATGGTCATAATACGTCGGGTTCCTACCGAGTGACTCGCAATCATCGTCACAAACATATTGTCCTCGTTCATCACATATTCTCCTCAAAGAGTAAGCCCACATCAGGTCTTTTGATTTAATTTTATTAATCATGGTTTCCACATGATTAGGCTCGAACCAATTATCTTCATCCAAGAAAAGAATGTAGTCGGCATTGACAATTAAAGGCAATGCGGCATATACCCTATGCCCATACCAATTATTAGCGCCTACGTTTTCAGGTAGCTGGATTACTTTTCTTAGTTTTGTTTCCCCTGGTTTTGTAGACATACCTTTGCCATCAAGCACAATCAAATGCTCAGTTTCAACGGTCTGCCTTTCCACGCTTAGTAGTGCTTGTTCTAGCGTATCTTTCCCAGTAGTTGGGGTGATTACCATTACACGCATATTTCCCTCACGTTTTCACATGCTTTGCATATACTGCACTTGGAATACTCAGGGGCTTCGTTAAGGGCGATCAGATCCAGCAGGGGTTTGCCCTGCATAATTTCTTCGTAAGTCTGTGTTAGCAGATTACCTAGAATGTGAACGAGATTGTAGTCCATACAGCATAGGACGACATCCCCATTTGGCAGAAGAACATTACGATCATAAAAAGGTGTGCTTGCACAAGTTAAACTAAAGATATTGTGCGGTGTCATGCTAATCACTTGACCTTTAATTTGCTCCACATTGAGGCTATCTGCCCTAGTATGACCCACCCAACCAGCTAATTGCCCCACATATGGGCGAAGAAACTCATGAACCACACCACCTTTATCCATAGTCATAGCTCCGACACCACATGGCACGTTAAGGGTAGCCATTACTCTTAGGGCTTCCATCCACTCAGGGCTATTCTTCCAGCCCTTCATGTTCTTGTTAGCATCAGGCAAGTGCAACATTACTACTTTGACTTGGTTAGGATGAGCTTCTAATACTTTCTTAACACGTTCAGGGTCAGCCATGCCATACAAGGTAGTATAAATAGCAACATCAAATCCCATGTATAGCACTTCTTCTAGCATGCTTGTGCACTCAGGATTAGCCCAAGGCTCTGACATACCTGAGAAATCAATCCGAGTATTTTTAGGCAACTTAACCAGCATCCTAGTCAAATCTACTTGGCTCATGTATTTGGTGCCGTTGCCGTACTCGGTTCTTAAGTTATCTTGTGGGCAAAACGTACACATCAAAGGGCAACCTATCATGGTGGTCAATTCCATAACAGGCCCATCGTTGTGGACTATCCCATACTTTTCTCTCATTTTTCCTGTGCCTTTCTTAGTATTGCTCTAGCAAAACCATAAACAAGGTTGCTTTTGCCAACAAAATAATCGTTAGCAACTGCCCATATTTCCTCATCTGTTAGTGTCTTTGCTGGATTTATACCTTTAGCAAGGCAATCATTGAATCCTTTGTTATAAAAAAGCAACTGTTCATTGTTCATTTCTCTTGTGCCTTTCTTAAATCAAATCTAATTCAGTTATTGACGGAGCAATGTAATGTTCTTTTTTCCATTTAGCACAATATTCTTCCGCATTCTGACGGCTTCTAAATACTGGATGTGGCTTAAACTCATAACCATCTTTACTGGCAATGTCGGTATAAGGCGCAGTTTCTCCATGACCGCTTGTTCTTCTGCCTGAATAAGTCAATACATATATTTTTTGGATTGTCATTTCTCTTGTGCCTTTCTTAGTATTGCTCTAGCAAATCCAATTTCATCAACTTGCGTAAATCCAACATTGCAAAAAGATAAAAACAAATTGTGTATTTCCTCATCAGTTAACGGTTTTACTAATTCTTCTCTTGTATAGGGTTCATTGGTTTCCTCATCAACTCCAATAGTCATCCTAACTAAATGTGTTCTTTCAATCATTTCTTTTGTGCCTTTCTTAGTATTGCTTTAGCAAATTGAAGCAAAAAATCCTCAAAACAGTCTGAGTATTTCCAAGTCCATTCTTTCAATATTTCTTCATCGGTCAATGGTGTTAGTGTCTTTGCTGGATAAGTGTAGAGTGGTGTTTCGGTTACAACTGTTCCAGCCATAGGCTCTCTAACAAAAGTTAATTTTGCACTTCCGTTTGGTCTTTCATACATCCACGCTACTGGTTCATTGTTCATTTGTACCATCCTTCAGGTAATGGGCGGTCATCCTTATTATTTACATTAGGCTGGTCTAGTGGGTGTGGAAACGTATCGCAGTAGCCTTCGGGCGCTGCTCTATCTTTACGCAACAGAGTCAATTCAAATACAGTCGGCATTAAGAAACCATCTGCATCAATGAATGGACAGTTATTATTGGGGTGATTATGCACCACACGGAAGTCAGCTAGCAGTTTAGAAAAGAAGTCCTGCATAGTTTCCCAAGCAATAGGGTTGTTGAACCAAGACTCTGCGTGGTGTATTTCGATAGCAATGATTCTAAATCGGCGCAGGATGTCTATCGGTGTAGCAATAATTACTTGATACTCAGCGCCTTCAATATCCATCTGCAACAACAAGTCGCCTGTCAATGGTGCTTCACGCTTGACCCAATGCTCAAGAGTCATATACTCATCGTCGTTTACCACGCCCAAAAACTTCTTTGTAAAAGAAGCCACGGTTAAACCCATAGGCGGCTCATCTACCGAAGCATCAGCTAAGTGCGACCAAATACCACGCTTAAGTAAGTCGCTCTCAAACGTAGCAGTCTCAGCAACTCCTGGGGAAAAGCACATAGAGATACCTGACAAGTCATCAGGAAGCAAATAGCCACCATCGTTCTTACCGCCTACACGGATAAGCGGATACTTGGTTTTAACTGGGCGCAGAGCCTGCACCAAATTTAGTAGTCGACGTTTCACTTGATCTCTTTCTTTTTAATGCCCTCGGCTTTACGCAAATCAGTAGAGTGCAGTTTCTTTACTTTCTTTTTAATTTGTCCAGCTTTCTTTGCTATCTTGGCAGCCTTCTTGCGCTTAACAAACTTGTCTTCGTTGGTAATAAAACCACGCTTAACTTTTTTGTCAGGTATGTGTTCCTTAGCCTCAAGCTGGTCATGCGCCCACGCTTTAGATGGTGCTTCTATGATGATGCCTGTTTTCTTTTCTTTAATTGCAGGCGCTACAATTTTCTTTTTGGTTGCCATATCTAGCCTTTCAGTTTGCTGACAACGCTTCGCACAAACGCAATCGCATCATCAAGTTTGGGTGTTTTTTTAAGAAGAGGTTGTTCGTATATACTTTGGTACGCATCTGAGTTTCGGTCAAAAAAGCTAATACTGTCTACAAAATGCTCCATGTCTTTTGCATTTTGGTAGTTTAAGAATGCCAGCTCATTAAAGTCGAAATCCACAGACAGATCACCACTATAAATAGGAACAGTGAGACCAGCGTACGCATCAATAAGTTTTTCGGTGACATATCCATCATAATAAGAGTTCTCAGGGCATAAACAGAATTTGTAGTCGGCAAGGATGTCAAACTTAGATTGACGCAGTGGGTTTCTAAACATGTTGCCGTAGCCATCAACTTGCTTGTACTGCGATATGCTGTGGAATAGATTAATCCTAAGACCTTCTGGGTTACCAGCGATAAGCGCACAAAACTTATCCTTGCCTGTCATATCTAGCTTGCGTGGTTGCATCAGGCTCTTGATGTTAATCAAAGGCTCGTAGCCGTGGTTGTGCATGTTATCTTTTCTAGGCTTTTGCTCAAAGCCATCCCATGCTAGGCGAGCATACCAAAGTGGCAAGCGATGATTCCTACCGCCATAGCTATCCCAGTCAAACCCCAAAGAATGACTGTAATGAACAAAATTAGGTCTGATATTTTCTCCG
>Ga0208250_1000019_pt1 | contig 68241 bp, 43 predicted proteins | sample CryBogCBE18Aug09_FD_184557 | JGI IMG/M metagenome (GOLD analysis project Ga0208250, IMG submission 184557) | Freshwater microbial communities from Crystal Bog, Wisconsin, USA - CBE18Aug09 (SPAdes) (version 2) | ecosystem: Environmental > Aquatic > Freshwater > Lake | place: Crystal Bog... | reverse complement strand
TGAAATTCATATAGCGACTATCATAGTAACTAGGAAAACTAAAAGTCCTTCTAGTATCTATAAAAGGCGCTACTATGTGTCCTCTAGTACTAGCAGGTCTGTGTACAATCATTATATATTAAATTGCTGTGAATCCAGATGGTATGTTGTATGTATACTTTGATACATCCATAGCATCAATAAAATTATATGCTCCAGGACCGCCAGCTGGATATAACGGGCTTGATGTAGGTATATAAATGCCATTGAGTTGTATTGCTGGATCAGCTCCGCCGCCATTCCACGCTCCTCCGTTAACTCTGACCCACGCTAATCCTACAGTAAAATCACAGGCTATGTCTATATAATCCAATGGTCCGTATGTGGGTAATCCTGTAGTTATTATGTTGCTATTAAATAATACTGTGCCGTTTTGTCTATAACCCCAACTTTGATTATCGGTGCCTAACGGATTACTTAAGTTAACACTGCGATAGGCTACACCAATACCAGCTAAGTCCAGAGAAATGTCACCGGTATCTTCTGTGGCGACATAAACTGTGAACATAACTTTAGAACTATAAGTTTGTAAACTGACATCTCCGGTTAATACACCTAGTCCAATACTAGTTTCTGGGTTTGTTGCAAAAATTTCCATATTAGGATCACCCACCGGGAGGCTGTTCCATTCTCCTGCTTGACCAATTCCAAGATTAGGTCCTAAATAACTTGGATCAAACGACCAATAATTATTTGTAGGAACTGGTGGTCCAGGTGGTGCTCCAGATGCGCCGATATTAATACCTCCACCTACATTAATTCCACCTTCTACTACTATTCCTGCTACTGACATGATTATTCCTTATAAACCGAATCTTGCTCTGTTTAAATTCCAACTAATTGCTACATCATTAACATTAAATCCACCATTATAGATGTTTACAATTGCTAATTTGCCGCCCCAATATTGATTATTGTCCCATCTACTCATTATTCGTATGCCGCCTTGACTTGATGTTGCCATGCCAGTTGCCGCAGATTGTCCTACTAATGTATTATTAACATATAAACTGTTATGGCTTCCATCATATGTACCTATAACTTGATACCAATTACCTGCTGTTAAAGTATAGCCTTGCGGTGTAGGTTGCCATGTACCACCGTTCCACCATCCTGATTGTAGATTGGGACTTGAGTCAGAGTTGTTACCTAATCCATAATTAATATGTCCAGTAATACCAGGATAGTTTTCAGTAACAATACAAGGACTTCCTGCGCTGTTAGTACCAGCATAATAATGCCATGCTTCAACAGTCCATGTATTTAAGTCTGATAAACTTGATGCGCATTCACCATATTGACTTGATGTAGGATCAAATACAAAACTACCACCACCATCACTACTATGTGTTACACCGCCATATAGTGTAAATGAACGACTAGAAATATTGTCTATCCAAGGTCCAGTAGTATAACCTGCTGCGTCTAATGATAACACTAATGTTGGGGGAGTTGCTTCAAAAATAACGCCGCCACCTGAAATTGTTATTCCGCCCTGTATTTGTATTCCAATTGCTGACATAATATATTTCCTATATATTATTTATCTGATATAGGAGGATAGGGAGGCATTATCTAACATTCCACTAAATTATAGTCAAAAAGAAAGGGAACCGAAGTTCCCTTTCTTAGCGTCAAACAAAATGAATGGATTGAGCCAGTGTTTCATGAACAGTGCTTACGTTTTCTGCCACCTAATTTCCAACCGTCTGATAACCATTGATCAAGTGCATCACGCTTTACCTTCTTTTCGTCACCATCTTTGTTGATGCTGATACAACCAATATTAGCCTTTGCTACATTAGAACCATGTCCTTCTTTTTTCTTTATACCTTTAGAATTTTCTGATATTTTTATTTTTTGTTCTTCGCTCATTGGACCTTTTAGTTTACCTTTTAGTGCTATGCTTTTTTTCAGTTTTGCCTCATCACTATCTTTTCTTCCGGTTACTTTTGCTATTCTTTTTTGTTGACCTTCTGCTTGTTTAATAGGATCTATTTTTCTATTTCGGGCCGCATTTTGTAAATTTTCTCTATGCTCATCCGTTATTTCAACGCCACCTTTGTTCCATGGAATAAGATTTTTAGATTTCATAACCTTAGAATGATTTATTGAATGCTCTATTCTATAAGTTTCGTATACTCTTGCTGTTATTTTTGTTTGATATCTCTGTTGATATTTGTTTTCAGCTTTCATCCCTTTAAGAGCATATAGCATTTTGCTTCTATCATCACCCTCTGTCATCTTTACTAGTAACCAATGACATATAAAATGTTCTCTAGCAGTTAATTCTACTAGGTTATCTTTGTCATTACTACCACCCATTGATTGAGGTATAATATGATGTAGTTCTGTATAACCCTCGGTTATGCGTTGCTTCGCATTGGAAGTTATAGCAAAATAAGTTTTGGAGTATTTGTTTGTAAGCATAATAGTATTTATACATAATCTCACATTTCACTAATTTTAGATACAAAAAAGGGCACTTTCGTGCCCCTTTTTGTTGATAATATCTGTAAAGATATTAATGTGTTTTGAATTTCACTGGAAGGTCAAATTCTGTACTGCTATCTCCCCAACGTAGTCAGCAGCATTACCGAACGATGATGCTGTGTTTGTTAATTCGATGTAGCCATAACGTGTCATGAACGATACGACTGGTTCGAATGTTGATGGATCAAGTACAACACCACTGCTCATTAATGGAATATATGGGCAATAGAATGCTGCTGCGTCTGTTTCGCTTGAACCTTTATAACCAACTAATACAGGTTGTGTATCAGGGCTATAGCTGTTTACGAATACGCGCATTGCACCGTTCAATGTACCAACGAATTTTGTATTTGTTGGGGCTTCGAATGTGCCTTCTGTTGTACGAGCAAATGCAGAAGTTGTTGCTGATTGAAGTACTGTCAATGAAGCAGGACTTACAACACACCAGTTACCAGCACCACGACGTGTACGTTGTGCGATCAAGTTAGCAACACGGTTGATAAGAACAGCTAAAGCAGCGTGTTCGTCACCAACGTATGTAGCAGTACCTGATACTGTTGCTTGGTTATATGTATACTCAGTAGCAGCTAATGTGCTTAAGCTGAGTAAGATTTCCTGGTCGATTTCAGCAGTAATTTCTTGAGCAAGTGCTGCCATGATTTCTGCTTCAACGTCAATGCCATGTTGGCTTTGGGCGTCTTGTGCAGCTTCGAATGTCCAGCGTGCTTGTAACTTACGTGATTTAGCTTCAACAGCTTGACGTAATATTTGTACAGAAATTTGCTTACCACCATTACCTTCGAGAGTTGCTGTATCAGCACCTGTATAGTAATTGGTTGATGTTGCGTTCTGTGGAACACGTGAATATGCTTGCGCAATTACGAATGGACTTAAAGCTTCTTGACCAGCTTGTACACTTGTTTGTGCTGCTGAGTTGTCAGTCAATGACTGAGCATAGCGAACACGCAATGTATGAATCTGACCAACTGGGCCTGTCATTGGTTGAACACCAACTAATTCGTTTGCGATAACAGTTGGCATAACACGACGGATTACTGGAAGAATCACACGGTTTAATGTTGCGATATTACCAGCAGTTGTTGTGCCTGCAGTGCTTTCAGCAAGCAACTGTTTCTTGGTGTTTTCTAAAATAACACCCATTGTTGAGCGGCGAGTGCCTTTTAAGCCTTCTAACAGGGCCTCTTTGGTCTCGTCCCAACGGCTTTCTAAGAGTACTTTTGACATTTTCTATTTTCTCCTAATATGTCTAAAATTTAAAGCCCTGCCAAACGTCTAATGTCAATAACGTTGTCACGCTCGTCAACATCAACTTCTTGTTTTGGGGCAGTTTTGTTACCAGTTACTTCTGCAATAACACTTTCATTGATCATAGCCTTTTTAGGTGCTGCTTTCTCTGAACCTGTATTGAGAACTGCTGGTAAATATTTGTCGAAAGCGGCCTGCAATTTTGTTGTTTGGACACTTTCTAGTAAAGATTGCATTACTTGTGATTTCTCTTTGTTTAAAGTACTGAGTAATTGGCTCATTACTTTTTCACGCTGAGTTGATTCTTTAATAATACGAACTTCACGATCCTTTGATTCTACTAACTTAGCGGCTTCCGCTGCTTTGCTTGTAGCTTCAGCTAATTGTTGTTCTTTTTGCTCTAAAGCTGAAAGAAGTTTGCGAGTTTCTGCATTCTTATCTAAGTAAGTTACAGAGTATTCACTTGCAAAGGCTTCAAACAACTTGCGACCAAAGTTATTTTCTTTAGCTGATTTAATATCTTCCTTGAGTTGTGAAATTTCACCCTTAAGATGAGATGTGACTGCTGCATTAATTCTTTTTGCACTTTCATTGACAAATTTTGTCTTAAGTGCTTCAAGTGTTTTGCGGCCTTCAGCAACCAACTTAACTTTGGTCTCAACAACTGCTTTCTTGTCTTGCGAGAATTCTTTAATTTCTTTAGCAAGAGCATGAACTACAAATTGTTCAAGCTTACGTTGATTCTCAAGAGCAATCTGACGATCTGCACGTAATTCTTTAATTTCTTCGGCTAATTTTGTAACCATAAAATTATTGAACTTTGCTGCATTTTCTTTGAGCTTCATTTTTGCTTGTACGCGATCTTCGTTAAGAGCCTTCTTTTCTTCATGAAATTCTGCAATTTCACTTTGTAGGCTTTCGGTTATCATCTTATCTAGGGCTTCTACCATCACAATTCTGTCGTGTTCATAACGTTGTGCAAACTCTTCGTGGAGTTCGGAACGTACTTGATCACGGGCTTCCATCAACTTAGATTCCCAGACTTTGTTTAATTCTTGTCCGACATCTTCGTTGATTAAACCACTATCGAGCAATGGTTTGATAGCATCTAGCATATCTAGTTCCTCTATTTAATTTTAAGTTCCTTGATCAAACGAGTTACCTCGTTCTTCAAGTATTCTTGTACCTTTCTGTCACCGCTAGCTTCCTTAGCAACTTCAAGTATTTTATGACCATGTCTCATATTCATAAGACCTTCATAAATTGCTTTTGGGTATGCGTTTGGTGCGCTTGGCTGAGCAACAATATCAACAGTGATTATTTCAAAATCACTTACACGGCCATCCCTGTCATCTACATTACCTGATCCACGACTGGACACGCCAAGTTTAACACCACTCTCCAACATGGTAGTTACTAACTGACCCATTGGAGTTGGTAGAATCTTTAATTTGCCAAAACCATTAGGACCGTCCATCCACATATTAGTAATCATATGTGATACACGGTCTAAATTGATTTTTAAGTCATCTGGGTGATCGACTTCACCTAATACACTATGACCTGTTGTAATCTGTTCGTTAAGAGTTTTTACGGCGTTTTCAATTTCAGAGACAGGGTAAATACGCTCATTTGCGTTCTTTACCCCACCCTGGATGAAGATACCTTTCATATACAGGTTCTTCTTATCGCCTTCTTCTTTAACACTTTCTACCACGATTTCAGCGCGGTCAAATGTTAAATTTTCTTTGAGATACAAAGCCATTGTTTCTCAGATTCCTTACTTAGCTACAGGACTTTTATGGTTCGCTGAACCATCTTTTGTCACTGGTTTTGGTGTTGAGTCACCTTTGTCTTTGAAGTTGTTTTTGCCTGGAACATTCTTGAATTGACCTGCTCCTGGTAAATTACCTTCGCCTTTTGTATAAGCATCGTGTGGCTTTTTAGGACCTGTTGGAACAGTTTCAGCATCGCCACTGAATTTTACTGGCTTGCTTGCCATTCCTTTTTGTCCTGAGTTGAAAGCTACTGTGCTTTTCTTGTTTGAGCCATCGTCACCATGTTTTGGTGAAGGAACTTTAGGAAGATTTACGTTTTCCATGACACTTTCTTCCATGTCTTCGTCTTCATCGTCATCACATTCACATGGTGATTTATGACAATGTGAACACATACGACCTTCTTCTAAATCTTCTTCATCTTCTTCATCATGTTCGTCTTCGAGGTCATGAGTTTCTTCTTCGCCTGCTTCTTCAGCTTCGTCATCGAATTCGGCATCTTTATCATCATGTTCTTTGCCCATGAGTTCTTCAAACTCTGCCATTAATTCGTCTAATTTGTCTTCAACGCGAACTACACGATCTTCAATATCGTGATGTGCTGATTCTTCATCGCTCATGTCGCCCTGTTCGTCGCCAGATAAGTCGAATACTGCACTTTCTTCTTCACCTTCGGTCATGCCTGATTCTTCAGCATTAATTTCGTCAAGTAAATCGCCTACTTGACCGCCCATGCCGCCTTCGTCCATGCCTTCGTCCATGCCTTCTTCCATACTCATCATTTCTTCGTCCATGATTGATTCATAGATTTGGCGTGACTTTTCTACAACGATTTCGTGAAATAATTCACTTGCTTTTTCTTCATTTTCATTGATAATAAGATCAATGAGTTGTTCAAATTTTTTATTGTCCATTATAATTCTCCTGAGTTGTTTACAAATGGCTTTGTAAAGTTATTTAGCGAGTAGCACAAAAAAGTACTCAATATAGTACTATTTTTTACGTTTTTAGGAGATAAGTGCTATTATAATGTGGGAGCACCAGCACCTTCAGCTGGTTTTGCGCCGTATTGTGCGCGAACTTTTGTTAGATATTGTTTCTTTTCGTAGTTGCGAACATCTAACATTCTACGTAGTTTACGTATTTGTTTAAGTGTTAATTTGGTTTTACGTGATGTTCTCCATACAGGTTTGCTGTTATCAGCATTGGTATCCTGATATCCTGCAACTGGTGGGTCAAACATTTCTGTGAGTTTCATACAACTATTTATCTATTATCCAATTGCGCCAGGTGTTGCTAATCCACCTGCTGCGGGTGCGCCTGCTGCGCCTGCTGCTGCACCGGCTTGTCCTGCTGGAGCTGCGCTTACTGGACCTGCGACATTTTCTGGGCCTAGTCCTTCTTCAGGTGGCGCATTCATTTCATCTGCTGTTTTTTGATCAGATTCTAAGTCGCCTACACTGACACCAATGCTTCTAAGGTCACTACCTTTAGGCTCATCAATAACATCTTTCTGATTTTCTTCACGCCATAATTTTTCATTTTTGGCAATTTCTTCTTCAGTCAAGCCTAAAAATCTTTCCATTGCAAAACGTTTACTAATATAAGGATATTGTTCAACTGCTGTAAATGTGTTTACACGAGCAGTGTCCATTTCTGATTGACGATAGCTAGCAAAGTTTTGTGGTGGATTAAATGTAAGTTGAAATAAACCGCTATCAATATTAAAGCCTCTCCAACGTAAGAATAGTTTAAATTCTTCGTCTAATTTAAGAGCCATGTAATTCTGTAAACGTTCACAATATTGATTGAAACGAAATTCTTGAATCATTGCTGTGCCAACACGACCATCGTTCATTGGGGTAGTATTGTCATCTGGGCCTGTTGGTAAATAACTACTTGGAACACGTAAGCCACGTGCTAATCTATTATTAAAGTATTTTAAGTCATCGATTTCACCAAGATTTTGACCACCTGCTAATAACTCAACACTGCTTCCTTTACCGTCACTTGTAACAGGAAAGAAGTAATCTTCGTTCATACTTAATGGATTATAGCTTGCGTCAACAATACTTGGACCACCATAAAGACTTGGAATACGTCTTTGGTGAATTTCGTTTTTAACACGTTCTACGAATGCCATGGCCATGTGACTTGGCATGTTACCTACATCAATTTTAAATACTCTACGTTCTGGAGCACGTTGTACACGATAGATAAGAACCGCGTCTTCAAGTAATTCTTTCTGTTTGTAGACTTTAAAAATGTTTTCTAAAATACTTTGACCAAATGGCCAGAATCTGTCAAGACCTTCTGTTAAACTTAAGTGTACAATATGTTTTGCGTCAATTGAACTTTCACTTTGACCCAATGTAAAACGGCTACCACTTGTATTATATGGCATAGCTGGAACAGTATATGGTGTGTTTGTACCGCCACCACTGCCACCTAAGCCTGTTGCTGGGTTTGCAGCAAAGTCTGTGTTTGTTTTTTGTGCTACTGTTAAATCTTGTAAGTTGATGTTGAGGTCTTTGATTACATACTGTTCAGGCTTTTTACCTTCACTTTCGTTAACAATAACTTTAATAACTTTAACCATATCGACCCAATATAACTTAAAGTTTTCTGGGTCACGAACAAAGACTTGATCTCCGTATTTAACAACGTTACGGAAAATTTTGAATACTCTAGTGTCAAATTCGTTTAATTTGCACCATTGTTGTAATTGTGTTTTCAACAATTCAACTTCATGATTAGTTGGCTCATCTTTAAATTCAATGTTAAATGGTGTTTTATTATGTTCGTTTTTCTGTGTACTAAATTCTGCTAAAATATCTAAACACGCATTAATTTCAGCATCAACGTCCATCATTTCATATTGGTTATAACGTTCAATACGATTAGGATGTCCTGTATAGACTTCAGGAAGTCTACTCATATAATTCTTATAACCAAACTCTGTGTTATTCCATCCACCAGTACTTGAGCCATTTTGTCCTGGCGAACTATTCCATGCGCCGGTATTACTATTAATACCAGAGATAGGGCTTGATACACCCGATTTGTTTAAAAATTTCTTTTTGTATGCCATTGAAGTATTTAGTCTATTAGTTTAGTGTGCGTACTTTACTAATTTACCTTGTAATGTGTTGCTCTTATCTAAATGATCAATTATTCTATCTAATTTAGTTCCCATAGTGTTTACCAAATCTTTATTTGTGTTGACAAGTTCTTGTATAACTTTGCTCATATCAGGTGAAGCAGTCATATTACCTGTTATTTTTGGTATAGATTCGCTTGCAGCCGCTGCAGGGTGTTTAAATTCAACTGGTATTGCTCTACCGCCTGGTAATGGTACGATAGCTTCACGACCTGCCTCACCTGCAATACTTACACCATTGGTGATACCGCCCATTGCCATTTTTGGTAGATTACCGCCACCGTTACGTTTTTCATTGATTAATTTTGAAAGATATGGGCTGTCATTTGGTAAACTGCGATATGTATAATCACTACCCCAACCCACCAATTGATTATGTGAAGTATCTAAGTGTATGTGTGGTCCACCTGGTGCTCTAAATTCCGCACCTAATCCTGTAAATCCTAAACCTATTGCAGTTGAAAATAACGTATTTCTTTCAGCATCACTTAAATTGTTAGAAGCAAGACCTAAGTCAATAGCAGAGCCATCACCGTGATTTGCTACACCAGGTCTAACGCCACTTGTAACAATTAATTTTTTACCTAATACGTTTTCTAATTGTTGCTTTTTACTTAATACGTTAGGTTTAACTCCTGCTTCTGTACCAGTTTGATTTCTACCTGACGGATCTGCTGCTGGTGATCCAGGTGGCGCATAAGGAATTGTAGGTGTTCCGGGGAAACCTCGAGGAATCATACCTCCAGAAGGACCAAACCCGTTAATACCCCTACCAACTCCAGGCATGTTAGGCATTACAGGTGTTCCGGGGAAACCTCGAGGAATCATACCTCCAGAAGGACCAAACCCGTTAATACCCCTACCAACTCCAGGCATGTTAGGCATTACAGGTGGAGCAACATTTGGATTTAAATCATAATCACCTTCTAGTGTTGTATCTTGTTCTAAATCATCTGATAATTTAGATATACTTTCAGTTAACTTTTGCAATGTAGTTAACATAGATGCAGCCTGTACACCTTGACCAGGTTCTGCTTTTGCTGTAGAACCTTCTGATTTTACACCTTCAAGATTTAAGGTAGATACATTCATAGTATTAACATTCATGGTGGCAATCATTTCAGATAGTTTATTTGCTGTTGTAGACGTACCTTCTGGTTTTGCACCAGTAACGGCGTTGTTACCACCAAAGAAATTATAAAGACCTTTACTTACAGACTTAGTATCAGCTAATCCAAACGTTAAACCACTTATTATAGAACCTGCACCGGCTGCAAATTTTTGACCCGTAGTAGCAGTTTCCCCTTTTTTCAAGCCCATTATATCTTCAGCGTGTGTGGCGCCTTCATATCCCTCATATGCAGAAGTAAGCAATGCTAATGGTAATGCAGCTTTTCCTGCTAATCTTCCTGCTCCTTTTAATAAACCACCAAAACGACCTAATTTTCCAAACATTCCTGCAGCTTTAGCACCAATTCCCGCTGCACCCAATCCTTCTGCTGCTGTAGCTGCACCACCTAAGCCTTCTGCCGCTTTGGCTGCGCCACCTAAGGCTTCTGCGCCTTCCGCTGCTTTGGCAGCTCCACCTAAAGCTTCTGCACCCTCTGCAGCGGCTCCGCCACCGCCACCTTTGCCTAGTTTACCTAAATTACCCAATACATCTTGTAATGCGTTGGCTCCTTTTAATCTACTAGCAGCTACTGCTAGTGCAAGACCGGCTATAGCAGCAGTTAAAGCATAAATTACTAATCTGTGTTGATCTAAAAAAGTTCCTAATTTTAATGAAGCGTTTTGTAAATTAACTGCTGATTGTAATAACGGATCTCTGTCTTTATCAGCCTTACCCGTGCCTATATTGGCTGTACCACCTTGCGCACGTTTCTTGGCTGCTTCTTCTTGTTGTTTCTTAACTACTTCTGGACTATTTGCAATAGCTTGTGCTACTACCTGTCCAGCAGCATCAATACCATATTGTGCTTGTGTTCCTTCACTAGCAGATATTAATGCCTGTCCTGTTTTTGATGAGAAAAATTCTCGTTGATTGTTTGTGAACTGTTCTAAAAACTGTGCTTGAGTCATGTTGCCTGATCTAACATCAGCAACCATTTTATCTATACCAGGTATTTGCAATCTTAGTTGTGCTGCACCAGCACCAAAAAGTTGTCCTGAAGCCAAGCCTCTTTGTAGTGCAGCCAATTGTTGAGGATTGATTTTATCTTTTACTACAGAAATTGCACCAGTTAAAGCATCGTCATGATCACGTATTGCTTTGGCTTGCGACATCAATCTTTCTTTTTCAGCTTGATTTGTAGTAGCCTGAGCTTGTGCTTCTAAGTCACGTGCTTTTTTGTCTTGACCTGCAAAATATAATTGTAAAGATGCGTTAGCAGCAGAAGCTTCCATTGATTTTCTTTGTTCTTCTACTGACTTACCTGTCATATTGGCAAGCTGTATTAAATTATCTAAGTATGAATTTGATGCATCTCTTAATGCTTTAACGGGATCTGCTGCACCTTTAGTAATAGATTCTAATGAATGTCCAGTTTTACCCAGAGTATCAATAAGATCCGCTTGCATTTGATTGTATTCAGCTTGGTTGAATCCCAATCTTCTATATTTGTCAACGGCTTCTTGTTGTTCTTTATTTGTTGAGTCTGTAAGTTTAGCAAATGCTCTAATACCACCATCTACCGAACCGCCCAATTGCGTAAGTCTTGGACCTAATGTGCTAAGAGTTTTAGTAAATTCGCCTAATTGTGCAACTGTGTAACCTGACTTATGACCTAATTCTGTAAGTTCCTGTGTGGTAATACTAGCACCAGAACCCATTTTAGCAATACTATCATATGCGTCAAGTTGTCTTTGTTTGAATTCAACAAGTGATGTTGCTAACTTAGTAAATATGCCTACTGTTGCACCTACGGCTACACCTAATGGACCAAATTGTTTGCCCAATGCCATAGCCGCATCGCCAGCAGCGTCTAAAGCACCGTTCCATTTTGTTAATGTTCTTGCAGAATTGTCTAATGTAGAAGTTAAAGTTTTGGTTGCGTTTACTGTTCCACTTGCAAGAGTGTTAAGTGCCTCAGATTGTTTCTTTAAATAATCAATGTTTTCCTGAAGTGCTTTTTTACGCGCCTCTAAGGCTTCAGCTTCAGCTTTTTCTGCTTTGGTGGTTTGGTCAATAGAAGGTATTAACTTTTTAATCAACGCATCAGCAAGTTTATTTGCAGCGTCAGTTTCTCTTTGTTTGGCTTCTATGTTTTCTTGATTATTTTCGTCCACTTTTTTACCCACTAAATATATTAAGTATTTAGTTACCAAAAAACTACTCATTTATAACACAAGGAACAATGTATGAGTTCAAACCCTCTTAAACAGTATTTTAGAAGACCTGCACTTTATATTAAACTACCTAGCAATGGGCAAGGATATGCACAGGGAGACATAGAAATGACTGAAACAGGAGATTTACCTGTATTTCCAATGACTGCAATTGACGAAATCACAGTTAGAACCCCTGATGCATTGTTTAACGGAACCGCAGTAGTAGAATTAATTAAAAGCTGTGTGCCTAATATTAAAAACCCTTGGGCTGTGTCTAGTATTGATCTAGAGGCTTTATTTGTTGCTATTAAATCTGCTTCACAGGGTAGTGAAATAGAAATGGAAAGTGAATGTCCTGCATGTAAAGAAACGGGGAAATATGGAGTAAATTTAACTGCTATGCTAATGGGGTTAAAATCAGGAGATTATTCTGTTGAATTAAACATTGACGAATTATATTTTAAATTTAGACCATTAACTTTCAAAGAAATGAATGATGTTTCTATGACACAGTTTAATATACAACAAAAATTAACTGCTAATAGTAATGATTCTGCTGAAGAAGCTGCTAGAAAAAATCAAGAAGCTGTTAAAAAAGTTACAGAATTAAGTATGGAACTAATTGCTGGATCAATAGAATATATTAAAACTCCAGTTGGAGTGGTAAAAGAAAAAGAATATTTTTCAGAATACTTAAAGAATTGTGATAAAAATGCTTTTGCCAAAATCAGAGACTATGTAACTGAGTTAAAAGAAAAATCAGAAAGTCCCCCACTACCTATCACTTGCGTAAACTGTCAACACCCATACGAAACTAAATTTACGTTGAACATTACCGATTTTTTCGGTTAAGGCTTCTTAATATGGCCCCAGAGGCTATTAAGAAGCTTATAGACGGATACGAAAAAGAAGTTAATAGCATTAAACATAACGCATTAGTTATGGCTTGGTATATGCGTGGCGGTGTGTCCTATATAGATATTTTAAATATGTCCACACCAGAAAGAGAATCTATTAATAAAATCATTGAAGATAATTTGGAAACTACCAAGAAATCTCAAATGCCGTTCTTTTAGAGTTGTACTACGTACAACTGATACCTCATTCACTTCGTTCATTCGGTATCTATTTTTATTCTATGGGATACTACTGCTGCTTTGAGCCATGGTAGTGCTATACAGCACTACCACAAAAAAAGACTGCTTGCCCCTCGCATGATGTTTATTCCCCGTATAACTAGCCGTCTATGCTGTTATACGCTACCGGTTGCTCTGTAAAGTTTAATGGGATTGTAGTTGAGTTGACCTCAGCAACGCATATTCTATAGCATCAAAACATAATATCTATAGACTTATTCAGGGTTCGCTTAACCTAACGATTGCCCTGTCGGTGTTCCGTGTTAACTAATTAACACGCTCTCTCCAGAATCCGCAGGCGACTGGCTTCCCAGGCTTGCTCAAGGAGGATCAGGCTTCCCTGATCAGACTAATTGTTGTGAATTTGTACTGACTGTTAAGTACGGTGAGTTAGTTGACGTGGTGTCTGTTGCGCCTGAATATGCTGCAAAAATATCTTTGTTAAACTTAAAAAAATTGTCAAATTCTAAAATAATCCAATCTTTATGTTTAGCACTAGTATAATATAAAAAGTGGTCTGTGACCCAAGTATATTTACTCTGTACTACTACAAAACGTCCTTTACGATTGAATTTCATGAAAAGTACGTTAAGATCATCTGGTTCTGCTACTTCCATCATTTGATCTAACCAGCCATCAAGAACTTTGCATTCTCCTGCTAGTACTAGATGAAATGGGAAATCAGCATAGCTTTTGCACTCTGTATTCAATTTTGAAAAGCTTTGACCGGGGATAATATCTCCCTTAAAGCTACGCACTTGTCCTTCGTGTAGTACTTGTTTTCTTTCTTTATTTTTACCGCCTATATAGGCGCCTGAATTAGGTACACGAATAAAAGATTCTCCATAAAGGTCTGATAGAAATCTTGCGACTTCTCTTTCGAACCCTGAACCTTTTGCTTTACTTGGACTTGGCATGATACTAATTATGTTAAAATTTTATGTCAAAAAAATTTTATACAAACTCCCTAGATGAACTATATGTTGTAAATCCATTTTCTTTTACAACTTTTAATACACTTGGTACACGACCTGCTAGTTCTTCTCTGTGACTGACTAGCCAAATACTCTTACTGCGTCTGCGACTCATATCTTTTAATATAGCCATGCTATTTTCAACGCCTATAGTATCAAGACCGCTGTCAATTAATTCGTCAATGAATAATGTATTGATTGGGAAGTATAAGTTTTCCCAAACATCTCTAAACGCAAATGATAAACCTAAAATTAAACGATTGCGTTCACCACGACTTAAGTTGTCAAAGTCAAGTTCACGACCTAATTCTGTAATTTCAACTTGCAAATCGTTTTGGAACACTACTTGATGAGGCAATCCTATTTTATCTAAGTAATGAGTTAATCTTGCATTTAAATAACTAAGGTTTTGATCAATAATCTTTTTACGAACAAAACTATCTTTATTGGTTAATAAATTTAAAATCAGTGTTTGATGTTCTAATAATTTAGATAACTTATTAATAATATCAAAACTAACTGTTTGTAATGCCTGACTTTCCATTTCACTGATTTGTTCAATATATGGATCAGTTTCTTCACTTTTAGTTTCAATTTGTTTTAATATGTTACTGATTTGACTGCTGTGCATTACTGCCTCAGCCTCAGTATCATAATGAGTTTTAGGTATACGACCTAACACACCCAAGTTTTCTAATGTAGTGTTATGTTCTGTTAATTGAGTTTTGGTTGTTTCAGCTTGTGCTAACGCTTCTTCCAATGCTTTTTCTTTTTCAGACAAAACATCATTATGTTTTTCATCATGGAACTCTTGCCCACAAGCATAACATGTGTGATTTTTTAAATCTTCAATTTCTTTTGATAGTTTGGCAATAGATTTAACTTCTTTGGTCTGATCTGTTTCACAACGTGTAATTAATTTCTTTAAATCATTAATTTTCTTTTGTTTTTCGTTATAATCAGCCAAATCTTTATGTGCTTGTAACTCATCATCAATATTGATTTTATTTAAATCATCATATACCAATGCAAGTTTAGCTAAATCTTCATTGTGTTTCTTTTGCCATAACGCACTTCTGCGTTTAGTAGCATCAATTTGTTCTTGTACACGTTTGTTTGCTTCTTCAATAGCCTTGATATTCATTTCTTCTTGTTGAATATCATCTTTGGTTCTTTTAATTTTATCTTTTAATAGATCAGCCTTTTCACTTAACAAGGTAATGCCAAGCAATTGTTCAATAACATTGCGCTGATCATTAGCTTTCATAGCTAAAAATGGTTCACTATATGTATTAAGAGCAACAGTGTGTTTAAACATATCAAGTGTCATACCAATTGCTTTTTCGATATGATCTTGTGTTTCTCTGTTTTCACCTTGCGCATCATCTGTAATTTCTTGTAAATTATTGTTTACATAAAATTTTAATATGTTTGGTTTACGTCCGCGTTCAATTTTATATTCAATACCATTTGCACTGAATTCCAATGTCACTAACATGGCTTTACTATTTGTGCGGTTGATTAAATTATCTTTGCGAATACTATTGATTGGTGTGCCAAACAATGCATAACTCAACCCTTGAATAAGAGTTGTTTTACCTGTACCGTTTCTTGCGCCATCACCACCTAAGTCTAAATTTTCTCCTAGAATAAGTGTTAGTTCTTTGGTATCAAAGTTTACTGCTTGTGTAACATTTCCTATTGAAAGGAAATTTCTTAATGTAATATTTTTTAGTATAATCATCGTTTTAGTGTTCTGAAAAAATCACTTTTGGCTAAATTTTCAGCTTTTAATGTTCTTTCAATTATTCCTTCTATTTTTAATTTGGCGCTAATAAGTGTTCTCTGTTCTCTTAAACTACCAACATAAGGATGCACTTTTGTTATTTCAGTTAATGCAATACCCAAATGTTTATTGATTTTAATCAACGACTCTAAATCCCTATATTGTCTTGGCTTCATAGATTATTATAAATTTCTAATAATAATTTAACATCAAATTCTTTGCTTTCTATATTACTAATTTGATCTAATATTATCTTATCTACACTTTCAAATTTCAACTCACCTGGAGCTAAATCTTGTGCATGTTGTTCTGATTTGATTGGAATTAATACCATTTCACGTAATTGATGTTCTGGAATAAATTTTTCTCTTAAAAAGTTAGCTTCTTCATAGGTAATTTCATAATCTAAATGTACTCTGATACTAGAGCGGGGTAACAATAATCCATCTGGGTTTTCTAATATATCACTTAACTTGTAGACACGAAACACAGGTTGATTAGGCCAGGGATAAAACTCAGGATCACTACCCCACTCTAGTATCATCATACCTCTTTGATCATCACCTGCATCGGCATAGCTATGTGGGAAAGCATTGCCAATGTACCAAACATTTTTCTTACTTTGTCGCTTGTGAAAATGCCCACTGAATACTTTTTCAAAGTTTTTCAATTGATCAGCGTTAATTTCACCGTGATCGGGCATTTCTACCATAGCATTCATGTAGAAATTAGGCAACTCAAAATGCCCAAACAAATATTTGTTTTCTAACTTTCTTAACTTTTTATAATCTTCCCCAACTAACCAAGGCGCAATAGTTACATCGCCCTCATTGAAAAAATCATTTACAATAGTAATGTTAGGTAAATGTTTAGCCCACTCAACACTATGTATATCACGTTTGTCTCTATAGTATAGATCATGATTGCCGGGAATGAAATAAACATGGTCAAAGCTAGCACTAAGTTTTTCTAATGCTTTTAAACCATATTGCAATGTCTGTATGTTAATACTAGCACGATGATGATTGTAATCACCTAAAAAGAAACATGTTTCGCAACCTTCTTCTTTGGCTTTGGAAATAAACCAGTCAACAAAGTCACTGCAATCATTATTGTGTTGTATTGAATTGCTTTTTAAACCAAAGTGAATATCGGTAAAGAAAGCTGCTTTTTTAAATAAATTTGCCATCAGATAATTATAATACCTTCAATTAGTTAAGATCAAGTGTTAAGGTTAAACATCATCACTTGACATTTTCATATCACGCATTTGGCGTGTATAACTTGGTGTTAAATTATTCATTTCTAGAATATCGTCACGAATGTTTTGATTACGTTTTTCGGTATTCAATACACGACAGAAACTATTGGTAATGGCTGCTGTGTAATATGCGAATGGGTTAGAACTTTTTGCTTCATTAAATCGCAATCCAACATATGTTAATTGTAATATTGCGCTACCGCGCATTTCGTCATTATATGTGTAACCGCGCCAGTTAAACTTCATGGCATATTTTTCACATAACATCATATACATACGTGCTAACTTATCTGTGATTTTGCCATGATCCTTACTAAACTCGCCAGTTTTGATTCCACCTTTCCAATGACTTTTACCAACACAGTATGGTTCACCATTTTCATCAATCTTAAAGTGTTGAAAGGGTGGGAAGTTTACTTTGACATGTACCATGTCATCTACTTCATCTTTGGTAGTGGTATCTTCTAAATCAGCAAATAAGTTTTCTTCACTGTCATTATCATCAAAATCGATAATATCTTTTGCTGTTTTCTTTTTAACTACTTTTCTTGGTTGTTTAGCACTGACCGGAATATGATCCCAAGTCATAACTCTGAATACTAAATCTGTAGTTGGAATATCTTTATATGTTAATTTTTCTTCTAACCCAATTGATAGTCTAGCAGCCCTAAGTTCTTTGGCTTCTTTGATTCTACTGGGTTTGCACATATACTTAAGAGCAGACTCTAAATCGGTATTGGGCGTGTCTATAATCATATCATAGACATTGTATTCTTGTTTGGTAAAGTAGCAATATGATGTTTTGCTAGCGTGAATTTCTTTTAAAATATCTTTATTGTTTAGATAATTGACTGGTTTTTTTGCGACTGACATATCTTCCTTATTGAATTTATAAAACAATGTTACACGACCTATCAACTAATGTCAATAAGTTATTGATTAAATTGGTGATTTTTTTAACGATAAATATACACAGACACTATATTTATGTTTGGAAAGTGAGAAATTAATTTATGGCAACAGGATCTTCTACAGCTTCCTCAGTATCATCAGGATGGACAGTTTCGGCAACTACCGACACTACCACATCCGTCACTACCTATACATTAACTAGCAACACCGGAGTTAATTATACTGTAACAGGTCAAGGAAGTATTGGATACCAGGATATAATAACCCAGTTAAGCTCTCAAGGATATAATTTTAAACTTTTACCATCTGGTGTAAATGATGCTATACAAACAGCCGGCAAGCAATCAATTGATCAAGCAAACGCTACAGCAGCAGCCGGGGCAGAATCATCAACCGCTACCCCAGTTTCTCCAGTAACCAACCCAACCGCAAATACAGCACAGTCAACCGCAACAACAGATTCTGGTGCAAATGCCGCACCTGCATCGGGCTCAAATGCTTCTACTGTTGCTTCAACAACTACAACACCAATTACTACAACACCAACTATAACACCTAATACAGGCACAACACCAAGTGACGTCCCTGCATCATCTGATAATTTAGAACCGGTAGTAGTTACATCACAGGTTATCCCAGAGTCTGGAACAAGTCCACCAGATGTGACAACAGACGAAGATCCATTACAACCAGTGGTAGCCCCTAACACACCGATATCGGGCACAACACCTAATCCAGTTAGTCCTACACAAGATACAGCAGCCGCAACAGCTGGCGGTACAAATACATTAAGTGATGATGTACAGGCATTAAAGGCAGATGGTACTCCTAGTGGTACTTCATACAACGTTAGTAGCACGGTAGATCCTGCTACGGGTGTAGTAACTACATCAGTTACTAACCCAGGCGCAACAATTTCAGGTACTCCTGATCAAATTATTAGTAAACTAAAATCATTTGAACATCCCAATACTCCAACCTTTAATGCATTTATGGAATCATTAATTGGTAAGGTTAACAGTCAAGCAAATCAATTACTTCAACAGGTTGCACCAAAATCAGGTTCGGGAGATGGAACGGACAGTAGCCCAACAGGTGGTAGTTCAAATACTAATCAAGGCGCTACAGCTAATGCAAAAAATCAAGCAAACGCACAAGCTGCAAGCAATATGCAGCAATTGCAAGATTGGAGAGTTAGATTAGCGTTAGCACCAAATTGCGGATACTTATATCAAGCCCCAAACCCAGGTATATTGGGACCATTGGCTGCTACAAACGGTGTAATATTTCCTTATACACCGGATATTCAAATTACATATGCGGCAAACTATGAAACATTTAAGCCTGTTCATAGCAATTATACTGTATATCAATATCAAAATAGCGCAGTAGATCAAATTTCAATAAATTGCACATTTACAGCACAGGATACAAGTGAAGCGCTATATCTATTAGCAGTAATACATTTTTTTAGATCGGTTACAAAAATGTTTTATGGACAAGATCAAAATCCTAAACCTGGAACTCCACCACCGTTGTGTTATCTTTATGGTTTAGGTACATTTCAATTTAATAATCATCCTTTAGTAATTAGCAATTTTACTTATTCGCTACCTACTGATGTGGACTATATAAGAGCGGGAACTCTGACAACTCAACCAGGTGTAGGAAATAATAACAATACTTCCAAAAACAGTACTCAAAACACATCTTCGCAAAGACTTACCAGTAATGGACAAAATATTGCAACAGGTGGAGGGGTACAACCTGTTAATTTTGGGATTTCAGAATTAGGAACAACACAACCAACTTATGTACCAACAATGATGTCAATACAAATCGCAGGATATCCAATCGTTACACGAAACGATGTAAGTAATAAATTCAGTCTTGGTCCAAACAAGTCTGGTGGTGGATATGCTTCTGGCGCATTATACGCACCTAAAACAGGTCAAGGATTCTGGTAATGGCAAATCAATCAATATACCCTCCTACTAGTTCATATTACAACACTGATGTGTTTAATAATAAATTTTTAGACGTTATGACGTATCGTCCTATCCCAAGTCTAAGTTCTGACGTTTATTATGTTATACCTTTAGTCTATCAATATAGACCTGACTTATTAGCATATGACTTATATAGTGATGCACGTTTATGGTGGGTATTCGCACAAAGAAATCCAAATAGATTAGGCGCAGATCCTTATTTTAACTTTGTTGCTGGTTTGGGAATTTATGTACCATTGTTGGACACACTTAAACAAAGCCTAGGGATTTAATAAGTGACTAGAATAACTAACCCGATGACAACAGCTATACCGGTTGCAAATGGTACAGCTATTACAGTTACAACATCACTTGATACTTCTACGGGAACATATACAACTACAGCATCATACCCTGCTTTAAATATCAATTATGTTGGTACCCCACAAGATGTAGTCAATCAATTAAATGATTTGGTTAATAAAGGTGTAGTAACTGATGAAACTACAGCATATGCTATTGATACTGCAGTACACACAATCTTTAACCAACAAAGTGATGTAGGAAACTTAGAAAATACACCTAACGTTGATCCAGCAACACCTCCTGTTAACACAGATACTACCACTGCCCAAACAACAGGTAACATATCAGTAACCACTACTACTACCACAGGTGGCGGTTCTACAGTACGAAAACAAAATTCTGATGGTACTATAACAACAACTGTGACTCCAGGACAAAATAGCACAGTAACAACTACAACTACAGATCAAGCTAATCCTCAACTTGGACCTCAGCCAACACCTGCTATTAATACACCTAATCAAACAGTTACACCGGGTATACAAACAACACAAAACAACGTCCCAACAATTAGTGGTAGTGGGGACGATGACTCAACGCCCAAAAACAATCCTGCACAAGGTCAGCAAGCACCGCAAAACGTAAACACAACTAATGCCAATCCTGCTACAGGCGCAGCAAACGCCACATCACCTGATAGTTCAAGTGCTGGACCACAGCCCCCTTCAGCGGGTAGTTCAACATCAAATGATGCTAATAATCCTGGAGGAAGACCAGGCGACACTGGTAGCACTGGTGGAGGACCTGCAGCCCCTGGAGCTAGACTATCTAATCCATTATCTGTATTAGCAAGTTATAATTATATTATAAGTTTGTATGTATGTACTCCATCAGCATATGATGCATGGGTTAAAGCGGGAAGAACAGATATCACTGCATTTGCAACTGCACAGCCTGGGCAACCTAACAAAGGTGTATATTTAATATGTCAAAGTGGTGGCATCAACAACTCAACTGTGCCAAGAGCAACTGGATTTGAATTAGATTATTATATTGATAATGTTAAATTTACAACATTAATATCGCCTAAAGAAACAGGCGGAGATACTTACACACAAGACTTAACATTTGAAATCATTGAACCATATGGTTTTAGTTTTATTACTAATTTAACTAATGCTGTAAACGCAATATATGCAGATCCAACTACACCTGCTTCAGGAGATTCTAATAAAGATAAACCAGAAAGCCCATTAAGAGGCTTGTTTATATTAGGAATAAAATTTTTAGGTTGGAACTTAGACGGTACAGTAGCTACTGGTCAAGAAAAATTCGGTAATGGTGTATTAGATGCTAATGGTACTCCAAATGGATTGTTTCAACAATATTATGATTTTAGAATAAATGATTTATCATTTAAGTTAGATGGTAGACCAGTAACTTATAACATTGCAGGAACTGTGTTATCAGCAGGTGAAGCAATGGGTACCAAAAGAGGTACATTAGAAACTAAAATTGATATTCAGGGCGGAACTGTAGACGATGCATTACAAAGTGTTATTAAGCAATTAAATGATATTGATAAAAATTTAGTTGCTAATAAATCAGCAAAACTTGCAAACACATATAAAATAGAATATCTAGGCGATGCAAATACTGACATTAAAAAGGCATTGATTGTAAGCCCTTCACAGTTAGATAAATCAAGATTACCTAATGCAAATATTAAAAAACCTAGTGACATCAATGATGCCACAGCGCAAAAAGCATTACCTAATTATACTCAAAGAACAATATCTATTGCTGCTGGACAAAACATAGCAGCAGCTACTAGTCAAATTATAGCACAAAGTGAGTACATATTAAAAGCATTAAAAGTGGTACAAGATTCATCGGTAGATCCAAATAGTAATGGTTCACAACCAGCAACAACAAATCCTAATCCATTAAAAATAGCATGGTACAATATTAATCCTAGATTAGAACATCCGCAATGGGATAGTATTAGAGGCGATTGGGTATATGATATAACATATGTAATTCAAAAGTATGAAACCCCTGCTGTACAAGCTCCTACTGCTGGCACTAATAATACTAGCGATTATCCTGGCGCTTATAAATTATATAACTATTGGTTCACTGGTCAAAATACTGAAGTATTAAGTCTTAGCTTTCAATTCAATAATTTATACTTTCAATCAGTAGCGGGTTTACCGCCAGGGCAAACATCATCAGCTTCTAAAGGTAATAACGCACCTGTAGCACCTGCTAAACGAACAGGACAAAACCCTCAAGGTGGCATAGGAACAAATATGGAATCTCCTAATAGTTATCGTAGCTTTTTAGGAGATCCAGGTGCATACAATGAAGTTAAATTGAATATGATAGGTGATCCAGACTGGTTAGTGGTAGTAACACCACCTATATCAACTGTATATAATAAGTATTACGGTAGTGATGGTAGAACAATAAATCCAGGTAGTGGTCAAGTATTTGTTGAAGTTAATCTTGTAGAAGCAATAGATTATAATAATACAACTGGTTTATTAGATTTAAACAACAGTATATATTTTGGAGAACTACCAAAAGATGTTGCCGCAAAAGTAAAAGGAATTCCATTTTGGGTTCAACAAGTTAACAGTGAATTTAGAAATGGAAAATTTACACAAACATTAGAACTAAACGGGGCAACATGGCCTATAACTAATGCAGCCAACACAGCAGACAATAATAGAAACTCTGATCCTTCTAGTTCTGCTAGCCAATCAGGTCCAACTAAAGGTAACAGTTCAAGTTCACCAAATAACGGATTAAAGGACCCGCCTAATATAGTAGCAGCACAGGCAAAAAATTCAGCAGCTTATGATGCGCAAATTAAAGCAGAGTATGCCGCAAGCAAAGCACAGAAAGCCGCCCCAACAGGCCCGCAATCTCAACCAGTACAAGATGATGATTCATCTCCCGGTGCAGGAACATACGGATAATTTAAGGATATTATAAATGGCAGAAGATGTATTCAAACCCGGTAAGGTAGATAAATTAACTACAATAGATGCAGGTGGTAAAGCAGCAGTAATGTCTGTGCCTGTGTTTGGTGTTGTTAAAGATAACATCGATCCAACAAGATCAGGCAGAATACGTGTGTATGTTTCAGGCATGAACTCACAACCACCTGATAATCCTGATAGCTGGAGTACTGTTTCATTTTTAAGTCCATATTTTGGTAGTGTTGCAGGTGATGCAAGCAATACAGGATATGGATCATATGTAGGAAATCCAAGTTCGTATGGTATGTGGTTTGCACCACCTGACATTGGCACTACAGTAATATGTGTATTCGTAAATGGTGATCCTAACTATGGTTTTTATATAGGTGCAGTACCTAACCCCGATGCATTACAAATGGTACCTGCTATTGGTGCAGTTGATAATATTGTTCCTAACGATGGCGAAGCACAAAGTTATGGTGGCGCAACTAGACTTCCTGTAACTAACATAAACTCTAATAATTCAGGTATATCAGATAGTGCTGATTATTTGACAGCACCAAAACCAGTACATAGTTATAGTGCTGCTATAATGATGCAACAGGGTACGTTGCGTGATCCTATTCGCGGACCTATATCAAGTAGCGCACAACGTGAAACTCCTAGTAGAGTGGGTTGGGGCGTAAGTACTCCGGGTAGACCAATATATCAAGGTGGTTTTGATGACACAACTATTGCAAGTAATTTAGATAACGCACAAGGTCAACAATTACAAGTTATATCACGCAGAGGTGGTCACTCTATTGTTATGGATGACGGTGATCTAATAGGCAGAGACCAATTAGTAAGAATTAGATCAGCAGGTGGACATCAGATTACTATGAGTGACGATGGGCAAACATTGCTTATACTTCACGCAAATGGTCAATCATATATTGAATTAGGTAAAGAAGGTACAGTTGATATCTATTCAACTAACTCGTTTAATGTAAGAACACAAGGTGATTTAAATTTACACGCAGATAATAATATCAATATCAACGCAGCAAAAAATTTAAACATCCAAGCCAATACAATGAATTTAAATTCTGAAACAACATATAATCAACGTGTTGGCAGTGATTATGCATTTAGCGCAGGCGGCAAATTTACCGTATTGGCAGGTGGTGCATTGAGTTTAGCCTCAGGTGGCGACGCATCATTGGCGTCAGGTGCAATTGCTTATATAAATGGTAGTAAAGTAAACTTAAACACAGGACAAACTGGTACTACTCCGCAGGCCGTATCTAATATACCATTAGTAGCACAAACTGATACATTACACGATGCTACAAAAGGATTTATTGCTGCACCGGCAAAACTACTAACAATTGTAAGTCGTGCACCGGCTCATATACCATGGGCTAACGCAGGTCAAGGTGTAGACGTAGAAGTAGACTTAAGTGCGTCAACACAATTACCAGCAGAACCGTCACCCGCAGTTGCTAATACAAATCAAATTGCAGCATCTAGTGGAACAGGTACAGATAGTGGTAGCCCAGACGCTTCAAATAGTAGCCCATCAGCCACTGACACTAACGCAGGAACAGGCGGGGCAGCAGGAGCAAATGGTAATCCAGGACAAGCAGGATCATCAACTGATACAAGTGGCGCACCTGTAACTAATAATGCAGCAACAAGTCCAGTAACTGCGGCAACAATAGCTGCACAACCTCCAGTACCTGCTGTTAGTACTTCAATTGACAAACCTGCTACAGCAGCGTTGTTGGGTACAATGCAACAAACAGTAGCAAGCAATCCTAGCACGGCAGCTGCCGCAACAACAGGTACAGCAATCGCACCTGACAGTACAGGCACACCTGTAGCTGTTGTTGGACAATATGGTTTAACACCAACTCAAATGGAATCAGCAGGCGTGTTAAAACCTGGTTCAGCGTCATTAGTAAATTCAGCAGTAGCAAGTGGGTCAAGTGTACAAGCAGCTATGCCTCCAAATCTGTTTACAAACTCAAATGGTATAAACAGCTTAAATGCATTTGTAAATAATCCTAATGCTCAAGCAAATGTAGCTGTAGCAACATTACAACAATCACAAACACAGTTGACCAACGCAGGTGTAATTACTGGTGCAGAACATTCAACACAAATTTCTGGATTAGTACTATCTGGCGCAACTGTAGGTGTACCTCAAACAATCAGTGCAGTAAATTCAGTAAACAGTGTGACTCCTGCATTAGCATCAGCAACAGGATCTGTCGCTACTACCGCACCATCAGGATTAGGTTTAGCCTCACCATCAACTGCTTTGGCATCTGTAGGTGGAGCAGCAACTACTACCGCTGCAGGAACAGTATCAAGTTTTGCAGGTGGCGTATCAAGCAGTCAAATACCAAATGTAACTGGTATAACTAATGGATTGGGCAGCGCAGCAGGATCAATAACAGCAACTGGATCAGGTTCTATTAATTCACTAGCAGGGGGAGCAGTAAGTTCTGCTACTAAGGCTATATCAGGAGCTAGCAGTTCTGCATTATCTGCGATTAGCAAAGGTAACTTTGCAGCAGGATTGTCTGGTGTATCTGTGTCAAGTTTAAGTTCTATAACATCATCAGTTAGCGCATTAGCTAAAATTCCAAGCTTGTCAAACTTGTCACTGTCTACTCAAGGTGCATCAGCATCAGCGTTTAAAGCTATTGCAAGTAGTTTTGTTGCTATGAAAGCCGGAGTACCTCAAAATCTTACAACATTAGCTAAAGCAGCCGCAATTAAAACCGCTGCTGCTTCAGTATCGGGCGGATCAGTAAGTGCGGCCGCACAAGGAGCACTTGGCAGTGTTATAGGTAGTGCTATAGGAAGCACAATTGGTGGTTTGGGAACTAAATCTCCTTTAGCCGCAGTAGGTGCTTCATCAACAACTATAAAAAGTAGTTTATCAAGTTCAGTTGTTACAAATGCAGTAAATGGAATTAAAGCATTGACAAGTTCAGGGGCAGCATCATTAGTTTCAAGTGTATCAAACACAAACACACTTCCTACTGTTGGTGGATTTGCAAGCACATCGTCATTATCAACTACAGCATCAGGCTTACAACAAGCTGCTCAATCAGCAGGTGCAGGAGCATTACAAAATACTGTATCAGCAACAGCTAGCGGTGTAAGTTTATTACCAGGTGGTACAAATACAATTGCATCTGTAGTAAACAAAACAGGCAGTTCAGTTTCGTCAGTTCCTGGATTAAGTTCAGTAACTAGTTTGGCTCAAAACGCATCAAGCAGCGCATTGAACAATATTGTTCCAAGTGCTAGTAGTTTAGGTAGTAGTTTAGCAGGTGGTGTAGCATCATTATCTAAAGGATTACCAAGCGTTTCAAGCGTAATTAATCAAGCAGGTGGCAGTTTAACAGCATTAGCTGGATTAGGATTATCATCAGGGGCATTATCACAATTGCAAGGTTCTATATCATCACTAGCATCAGGTGGCGCAAGCCCAGTTAAATTGCCAACTGTGGGTGTTAATACTACTAATCGTAGTGAAATTACAGCAGGAATTACTAACGTTTTAGGTAATCCTAAGATTCCAGCTCCAAACTTCTTAGGAATAATATCACCTCAAGCTACTGCGGCAGCAGATGCACAAAAGCAAGCCCAAAAGGTCGCACAAGATAAACAAAATTATATAGACAATTATATAAAAAATACACTTCAACCTGCAATTGATGCATATCAAAATGCAAAACAAACACTTCCACAAGGAGATCCTGGAATAGAGTCTGCAAAGCAAGCATGGATTGCTGCTAGCAGCGATCCTACATTTATACAATATCAAAAGGATCTTGGTTATACTTCAACAGATGGAAGTTTGACTTTATGGTAAATTTCAGATCATTAGGGAGATAAATATTTTTATGCCTACATATATTGGATATTCATCATTACAAGCTAATCAACCTAGAAGCACCAACTCAAATGGTCCTGCTAGAAACGGTTCTAACGGCATAACCAATCCAGTAAGTTATGGCGACAAATTTAAATCAGTAGATGAGCAATTAGTTATCAGAGACTTTTTAAATGCTATCAATATACCTTTAGGACAAAAAGTAGGTCAACCTCAATATGGTACAACACTTTGGTCATTTATTTTTGAGCCAAATACAGCAGATACACAGTTTCAATTAGAAGATGAATTAAAAAGAATAGTAGGGCTTGATCCTAGACTTCAATTAGGTTCAATTCAAGTGTATCCTCAAGAAAATGGAATACTTTTACAACTTCAAGTAGCAGTAAATCCCTTTAATAATCCTGCCGTAATCAGTGTTTTCTTTAACCCAGCCAACAATACAGCAGTACTTCAATAACCTTTAAAAGTAGCATTTTTTGTATTGATAAATAATACAAACGGTAATAATTATGGCTGTAACAAGTAATAGACAAAGTAATCTTTTTGGTATAAATTATTGGCAACAAATATACCAAACCTACGCCGGTGCAGATTTCACCAGCTATAACTATGAAACATTACGTAAAAGTTTCATAGACTATCTACAAATATATTACCCAGAAACATTCAATGACTATATTGAAAGCAGTGAGTTTATCGCATTGCTTGACGTTATGGCGTTCATGGGTCAGGGTCTAGCATTTCGCAACGACTTAAACGCACGTGAAAACTTTATTGACACAGCAGAACGTAGAGACAGTGTAGTCAAATTAGCTAATTTGGTTAGCTATACCCCACAACGTAACTTAGCTGGTCAAGGTTACTTAAAAGTAATCAGTATACAAACAACACAAAACATTACTGATATCAATGGATTAAATCTAAGTAATGTACCTATTTTATGGAATGATCCTGCTAACCCAAGTTGGCAAGATCAATTTAACACAATTATCAATGCTACATTGATAAACTCACAATTTGTAGGACGTCCTGGCAACAGTCAAGATATTTTAGGAACTACAACAAGTGAATATTCTATTAATATTCCACCACTTAGCTTACCAATTGTTCCGTTCAATGCTACAATTAACGGACAGTCATCTGCTTTTGAATTAACAAGTATGACTAGTGTGGGTGAAGATTATCTATATGAAATACCACCTGCACCAAGTGGTAAATTTAATATTTTATATCGCAATGACCAATTAGGATATGGTAGTCCAAACACAGGTTGGTTCTTTTACTTTAAACAAGGCACACTTCAAAGTTATACATTTAACTTGGCACAACAAATTGCTAACCAAGTTATTAATATTGGTAATATTCAAGGTGTTAACAACACTGACACTTGGTTATATCAATTAACTACAAATAATGCTAGTCCAGCACTTTGGAAACAAGTAGAAAATGTTTATGCTAATGCATATCTGCAATCAGTAGCAGAAGGCTCACAAAGAGCAATTTTCTCAGTAACTTCAGGATTTAACGATACAGTAAGTTATGTATTTGGTGACGGTGTATTTTCAGAAATACCAGTAGGAAACTTCTTAGCATATGTTCGTGCAGGTAATGCGTTAACATATACAATTTATCCTAGTGATATGCAAGGTATTACAATTGCATTTTCATATGTTACACGTTTAGGAACAACAGAAACATTAACAGTTACATTGGAATTACAAGAAACTGTATCAAACGCACAAGCACGTGAAACAATAGCAGACATTAAACAACGTGCACCAGCTGGTTACTATACACAAAATCGTATGGTAAACGGTCAAGACTATAATAATTTCCCATATTCATACTATAGTTCAATTATTAAGTCACAAGCAATCAATCGTAGTAGTATTGGCATCAGTAAAAATATTGACTTACTTGACAGCACAGGAAAGTATTCAAGTACCAATAGTTTTGGTAATGACGGTGCATTATATCAAGACAATACTCCAGGATTCTTAACATTAACTATTAATAGTAATAGTGATATTTTAGTATTTTTAACATCTACATTGTCAGCAGCATTGGCAAGTAACAATGCAAATCAATATTATGTACAATATTATCCTAGATACCCTATTAATGCAACAACTACACCTGGTACAATATTATGGCAAACAAGTTCAGTTGATGCTAGTAGCGAATCAGGATATTTCTATTATGTATCAGGCGATCAAAACATTCCTGTACAATTAGGTACATATTCGACAACTAATTTACAATATATAACACAAGGTGCACTGTTATATTTCACAGCACCAACTGGTTATTATTTTGATGGCAATAACAGATTGGTTGCAGGCATTCCAGGACCAACTGACATAACAGGATTTTGGACAACTGTACTAAACGTAATCGGAGACGGAAGTAATAATGGCTTAGGCAGCTTTAGTAATGGAACAGGTCCTGTAGTATTAAATGGCTATGTACCAAGCAACGCTATATTAACAACTGTTATTCCTACTTTTGGTAATTCACTACCAACAGACGTTATACAAGAAGCTACAATTAAATTACAATTACAATTAAGTTTTAGTCTTGTGTTTAACAATGCTATTCCTATTAACCAAGAACGTTGGTCAATAAGTTACTATGGTGATCCTAATGCGTTTGTGAATTTTTCAGCAACAGGCACAACAGGTGCAAATATCTATACAATAACTTATAATCAATTAACATACTATTTTGGTAGTGCAGCAGATACACGTTTTGCACCACCAAGTGGCACAATTGTTTATGACCCATTCTCTGGAAAAATATTACAAGACTTTATTAACATTTTACCAGTAAACACATTACCTAATTCGTCATATCCATTGAGTGTACCCGTAAAGGTTAACATTGTTGGACAAACAGTTGAACCAGATGGTTACACAGACGATTTCCAAGTTGAAGTTAGCGCAACTGATGTCAATGACAAACAACTTATTTTAAATCCTGACTTCTTTAATTTTGTTACAGGTTACGTACAAGGTTCTACGAACACAGGCATTTATGTATTCTTTGAAAAAATTACAGATGCTTTAAACTTAACAAGATATCAAATTATTCCTTCAACTGATGTAGCTTATATGAATCTTCCAACAGTTACACAAATTGAATTAGTAAAATATGATTATCCATTGGGTCAATTGTTCTATGCTTACAGTGATAATGTATTTTACACCACTGTACAAAATCCAAGTGTAACAACCCCAGATTATGTATTGGTAGTTCAACCACAATATTCTATTAAAACAGGTAGACAAGGATTAAGTTTCCAATACCGTCACAATAGTAATAATACTACACGCATTGATCCAACTACAACAAATATTATTGATTTGTATATCGTTACACAAAGTTATTACACACAATATCAAAATTATATTCAAGACACAACTGGTACAATACCTAAACCAAACATGCCAACTATTGATGAATTAAATCAAGATTATGGACAATTACAAGATTATAAAATGGTCAGTGATAGTTTAATACCTAATAGCGTAGTATTCAAACCATTGTTTGGACCTAAGGCTGATCCTGCTCTTCAAGCCACTATTAAAATAGTTCCTGTTGCTGGTGTAAATGCAAGTAATAGTGAAATTATTAGTTCAGTACTTTCAGCGATGAATGATTATTTTGACATAAATAATTGGAACTTCGGTGATACATTTTATTTCTCTGAATTAGCTGCGTACTTACATACAAACGTAGGTGAATATGTAAGTTCAGCAGTATTGGTTGCTAATGATCCAAATCAACCATTTGGCTCATTATATGAAATTCAATGTGCGCCGTATGAGATATTCGTTAATGCAGCTACCGCAAATAATATTGTTGTGATACCTGCATTAACACCGGCGGAATTGCAGATAGCGTTATAGGTTAAATACATACATGGCGACAAGAATAAGAACATTAGATTTTCTGCCCGAGATATTTCAAACACCCACTAACCAACAGTTTTTGAGTGCAACACTTGACCAATTAGTCAACGCACCAGATTTACAACAATTGCAAGGTTATGTAGGTAGTCGTTTTGGCTATGGCGTAAATGCTAACGATTATTATGTAACAGAACCAGATGCTACACGTACAAATTATCAATTAGACCCAGGTGTTGTATTTACAAAACCAGGTACCAATACAGCAACAGATTTTATCAGTTACCCTGGCATATTAAATTCAATTAATGTAGCAGGTGGTTTAGCAAACAATAATAGTAGATTGTTTAACAGTCAGTTTTATAGCTGGGATAGTTTTACAAATTTAGATCCATTAATTAACTTTAACCAATACTACTGGTTGCCTGAAGGACCTCCTGCTGTTACAGTATCAGCAGCCACAGTTTATTCAGCAGAAGATTATGTAGTTACAGATCAACCAATTGGTTATGAAATCACTGCATTAGGATCAGAATCAGGAAGTATTAATCCCACACTTACTTTATTAAGAGGTGGTGTATATAACTTTAATGTCAATCAACCTACACAGTTTTGGATTCAAGGCGAGCCAGGAGTTTCAGGAAAAAGTGCAACAAATCCTAATCAATCAGTTCGTCAAGTATATGGTGTAGATAACAACGGTGCTGAAACAGGTACAGTAGTATTCACCGTACCTAACGCAGACGCACAAAATCAATATATACTTCCAGGTAACAATTTAGTAAGTATTGTAAGTAATGTTCCATATGCTAACATTAATGGTCAACCTTTATCAGTTTTAGGAAACATTGATGGAGTAACATCATTAAATGGCTTAACCGTAATGTTCTATGACACAGGCGTAGTCGATGAACAAGGTTATACTTCAAGTTTTTATAAAATTACATATGTTGGTGACAGCAATAATCCTATTATTAGTTTAAGCGTTGCTGGACAAATACCAATCAATCAAAAAATTACAGCAGTATACGGTAACACATACGGCGGATTAAATTTTTACTTAGACACTTATGGTAACATAGTTGAGATACCTTATATTTCAGCACCATTAACTACTCTTTATTATCAAGATGGCACAGATCCTACAAAAGTAGGTGTAATCAATATTATTGACAATAATATTACTAATCAATTAGATGTTGAAACACAAATTTTAGGTAAAAAGAATTTTACATCATCAAATGGTGTAGTATTTACAAATGGACTTAAAGTACAATTCAATGGCGATGTTATACCAACTAGTTATTTGAGTGGCGAATATTATGTTCAAGGTGTAGGTACTGCAATTCAATTATTGCCTGTATCTGATTTTATTGTCCCAGAACCATTTACTGGCAACATTTACACGCCTTGGGATACTACAGCATGGGATATAGGCAACTATGATGATTCACTTTATATTCCTGTAACACCTGATTATATTACCATTGCCAAAGAAGCATTAAACAGAAATGCTTGGTCACGCAGTAATCGCTGGTTCCATATTGACGTAATTACAGCAACCGCACAATATAACAATGATCCAGATATCATTACTACATATGCTACACAGGCTAATAAAGCAGCAAGACCAATTATAGAATTTTACCCAAACTTACAACTATTCAATTATGGTACAGTTGGTAAAAATCCAATTGATTTTATTGATTTTAGAACAACTGATGCATTGAACGATGTAGCAGGACAACTTGTTTATTATCCAGACGTTGATGTATACACAACATACACAGCAACTATTAATCCAGCAACATCAGCAACTTCAACTACTGTTACAGTAAATGCAAGTGCAGTTACAGGTACTTTTGAAGTGGGAATGTATATTAATGATTCACAAAATATATTGCCTCAAAACAGTCAAATTACACAAATTGCAGGAACTACAACATTAACTATTACTGTAGAATGGGCAAATGCTACAACTATCCCTGCTACATCAAATGTTTCACTTATAGCAAATCCTTCAAGCAACGACAATTTTGCATTGTTCTCAGGTGCTAGAATAGTATTTGCCAATGACCCAAATCAAAATACAAAAATTTACATAGTAAGTTTTTCAACATTAACATCAGGTTCTAAACCAGTTATTACATTAAGTGAAGCACCAAATGGTGAATTAGTTGAAAATGATTTGTTAGTAGTACTCAGAGGGTATAATTATCAAGGTTATAGTTTCTATTATAATGCAATTGTTTGGATACAAGCACAACAAAAAGTAACAAACAACCAAGCTCCGTTGTTTGATGTATTTGACGCAAATGGTAACAGCTTTGGTAACCCTGCTTATTATTTAGGCACTTCATTTAAAGGTACAAAATTATTCTCATATGGTGTTGGAACTGGTGTAAAAGATGCGGTATTAGGTTTCCCATTACGCTATAGTTCAGTAAATAACATCGGCGATATAAGCTTTGACGTACCTTTCAACTCAGACACATTTACATATGTCAATAGTTCTTCTCCCGTAACTGAAAATGTAAACACAGGATTTGTTTACAATTCTACTGGATTGGAAACATATGAAAGATTATTAGGCTGGCAAACAGCAATTGGACCTAGTGTACAATATCAAGTATTTGAATATAACTATGTTAGAAATTATGTAACTCCTAACAATAGTTTCTTATTAGATGTTGCCCCAATAGCATCGGGTGTTGAGCCTTGGCCAATCTTAGAAGTATATGTAAACAACACATTACAACCATCTACAAATTACACTGTTGCAACTACAAGTGATTCAACTACTGTAACAATTAATATTCCTAATGAAATAACAAATACACTTGTACAAATTTTAATATTAAGTGATCAGGTAAGCAATTCTGCATTCTATACAATACCTATTAACTTAAGTAATAACCCATTCAATACAGATATTACCACAACAAACGTAGGTGATATTAGAAGACAATATACAAGCATCTTTAATAATTGTCCAAACACAACAGGTATAGTATTTGGTCCAAACAATTATCGTGATTTAGGTAACTTAGTACCATATGGCAATGTTATTATTCAAAACAGTGCAAGCTTAGTATTGCCTGCAACATTCTTGCGTAACTTAAATTACAACATATTTGATTCTTTAGCTTATAACAGCAAAAAATATGTTGAATATAAAAACTTGATTGTTTACACAGTCAACAGTTACCCATTTGATCAAAGATATGATCCAGCATATGTGTTGAACACAGCAATTGATCTTATCACTGCTACTAAGGACAATAGTCAATCATTCTTCTGGAGTGATATGATTCCTGCTAAAGCTCCATATGCATCTAATACATATACCTTTAACAGTAATTTACAACAAACAATTTATCCATTAACACAAACCTATAATTTTGCTACAGCAAATTACAATGGTGTGTTAGTATATTTGGCTAGAACAGTTAATGGATTAACAACAACTAAACAGTTAGTTAAAGGTCAAGAATATACAGTAAGTACAACTGCACCTTCATTAGAAATCACAATAGATTTAATTCCAGGCGACGTTGTAACTATTAACGAATACAATCAAACTTATGGATCATATGTTCCAAACACTCCTACTAAATTAGGATTGTATCCTGCATTTATTCCTGAAGTAGTATTAGACACTGGTTATCAACAACCAACATATTTTATTAAAGGTCATGATGGTTCATATAACAAGTTATATGGCGATTATATACCGGCTACAGATACACTTGTAGACTTTAGAGATCAAGCATTATTAGAATTTGAAAAACGTGTTTATAATAACCTTAAGTTAAGTAACACTATTCCAATTCAAGCATATGAAGTAACTCCAGGCTTCTTTAGAACAACAGATTACTCATATGATGAATGGTTAGAAATTTACACACCTGGTTTCTTAAATTGGGTTGGTCAAAACAGATTAAATTATCAACAACAATTCTATAATCCTAACAATCAATATACTTGGAATTATAAAGGTACTTCTAACAAAGTAGATAATACTATTATCGACATTGGTTACTGGAGAGGTGTTTATAGTTATTTCTACGACACAACAACTCCAGAGTCTACACCATGGGAAATGTTAGGCTATGCTAATGAACCAAGTTGGTGGACAGCACGCTATGGTGCTGCTCCTTATACAAGTAACAACTTAGTGTTATGGGGAGATTTAGCAGCAGGTTACGATTACAATGACGGTAATCCTAGAATTATACCTCAAGCAATACGCGATGGTTTATTAAAAGTTTTACCTGTTGATAGTCAAGGTAATTTAGTAAGCCCATTTAACAGTGTAGTTAAAAATTATTACACACCTTCATTTGATAATGACTGGGTAGTTGGCGATGACGGCCCAGTAGAATTCAGTTATAGAAGAAGCAGTAGCTGGCCATTTGATTTAATGCGCATTTTAGCATTAACTGAACCAGCAGAATTTTTCAATTTAGGTGTTTGGGTAGACAACTACAAATACAACACAGAATTTAATCAATACTTAGTAGGCGGAAGAAGTCATTTAGTTCCTAATGAAGTTCCTGTATATGGTAGTGGAACACCAGTTACAAGTTATATTAACTGGATTGTTGATTATCAAAAACAATATGGCATTGATGCTACAACAGCTATCACAACACTATTAAACAATTTAGATGTTCGTTTAGTTTACCGACTAGCAGGTTTCAGTGATCAAAACTTATTGAATTTTTATATTCAAAGTACAAATCCAAACGCCAACAATTCTTCGTTGTTGATACCAAATGAAAGCTATCAAGTATTACTTTACAGCAACCCACCATATGGTGTGTTACAATATTCAAGTGTGATTGTTCAGTTAACCGCACAAAATCAATATGCTGTACACGGTAATTCACAAAACTCAGCTTATTTTACAACATACTTGCCAAAAACAGATGGCAACAATAGTACAATAAAGATTGATAATCTATCTGTTAAGGTAGCTAATAATTATACAAACACAGAAGAAATAGTTCCTTATGGCACAGTATTTGAAACTGCTCAGGACTTGGCTCAATTCTTAATGAGTTATGGTGCTTACTTAGAAGCCAATGGTGCAACATATGAATATCAAACTAATGCAATTGCAATCAATTGGTCACAAATGGTTGCTGAGTTTTTATACTGGGCACAAACAGGATGGCAACCAGGTGCAATAACTACATTGAACCCTGCTGCTTATGAATTAACAATTGACAGAGAAAATCAAATTGTACAACCTTTAAGTGTACAAGGTGCCAACTTTGTATTAAATCAAAACTTATACCCTATTAAAAATGTAGACTTGTCTATTGTAAGAGATGGTACACACTTTAGTGTAACACCATTAAACGCAGGTGATACAATTGCTTATGGGCAATTTAACTTAAGCAACTTTGAAAATGCTTGCGTATTTGACAATTATACATTGTTTGGTGATACAATTTATGACTTGACAGTAGGATTAAGACAAAACAGAATTTATCTACGTGGTGCTAAAACTGCTGCGTGGAACGGTACATACACAGCATCAGGATTTATCATCAATCAAAATAATGTTAAACAATGGGATCCTGCTGCCAAATACACTAAAGGGCAAATTGTTCTTTATAAAAATCAATATTGGATCGCACAAGATATTGTTCAACCAAGTGCAACTTTCCAACAAAAATATTGGTTGTTGTCAAACTATAAAGAAATTCAAACAGGATTGTTGCCTAACTCAAGCACCAATTCATTAGATAGCACACGTTATTATAGTAGTGATCAAACTGCGCTTAACCCAGATGCTAACTTATTAAGTTATAGTTTGATTGGTTATAGACCAAGAGATTACAGTGCATTAGTAGATTTAACTGATGTTACACAAATTAATGTTTATCAAAACTTAATTAAAACTAAAGGTAGTACTAATGCTGTTGACGCATTTAAAGGTGCAACATTACCGCAAGGTGGAATTGATTACAATGTTTATGAAAACTGGGCAATACAAACCAGCAAATACGGTGGTGTATTAAACAATAACTTTGTACAATTCAAACTTAATGCTAGTGAATTAATGGGCAATCCTTTTATCGCAGGATTAACAAACGGTACATATACAAATGGTGTTGAACAAGAAGTTCCTTTATACTCATTATATAACTATAGTTCATTACCAACTGATCCTAACATTTTACCTACAACTGAATATGTAGAATCTACATTATTCCCAACAGCAGGTTATGTAAATCTTAATGACGTTAAGATGTCAGCATATTTCTATTCACAACTACCTACTGCTATTAACAAAAATGGTGTAATAGTTCCGTTACAGAATTTCTACGTAGGTGATTATGTTTGGTTAGCAAATTACTTGAATCAATGGAATGTCTACACTGCTATTTCTCTTGGTCCAATTGTACTTGTAAGATCAAACTTAGACAATACTAGTACTGTAACATTTACACAGGCACATGGTTTAAAACAATTTGACTTGTTTGCTATTGCGAACTTTAATAGTGCAGTTAATGGATATTACACAGTTCTTAACGTAGTAAACAACAATCAAGTTGTTATCTCATTAACGCTTACCGCAAGTCAAACACAAATAGTAGGTCAGGGTGTTGGTATGTACTTATCATCACAACGTGTTACAACACCTGCTGACATCGTAAACTTACCATTAGATAGTTCGGAGTTTGTGCCAAACACTGTTTGGACAGATATCAACACAGATGGTAGTTGGGCTGTTTATCAGAAAAATATCAACTACCAATTGCAAGAAGAAATTACTCAAGATCAAAACGTAAGTTTATCATTTGGTACTTCTGTAGTTTACAACAATGAGTTTCAAGTTTACTTGATAGGTGATCCTAACTCAAGTAAGATTTACAAATACAATTATAATGTAATCACTGGTGCATATGACTTGTTGCAGACAATCACACAAACTGCATCATTTGGTTCTTCAATGGTCAATGAAGGATCAACATTTGTAATATCTCAACCAACAGGTACTCCAACAGTTTACATCTACGCAATTAATAATTCTATAGTATCAAATCAAATGACACCTTATCAAACAGGTATTTCTGCTCCAGGTGGAGTATCTAACTGGGGTAGTGCATTAGCATTATCAGGCGATACAAATTGGTTATATATTTCTGATACAGGACATAACAAAGTATATGTTTATAGAAAACAAAATATATTATTAGACGCAGGACATTTTACTTCAGGTGAAACATATACTATTACAAGTTTAGGAACTACAGATTTTACCGCAATTGGCGCAGTTGAAAATAAAGTTGGTATTGTCTTTGTAGCAACAGGTGCAGGGTCTGGTACAGGCACCGCAACACAATGTACATACAAATATTCAACTGTAATTGATGGTTCAGGTTTTTCATCATCAGGCGACAATTTTGGTTATTCATTAGCAACTGATTATTATGGTGATACTGTAGTGATTGGTGCTCCTGACGTAGCAAGTGGTGACATATCTAATTGGGGTTCAGCTTATGTATACGAAAGAAGTGTACAAAACCTTGTAGCACAATATACAAATACAACAGGTTATTCTACATTCCAATTAGCATGGACACCTACAACTACTAGCACTAGTGCTAGTGCTGTAACAACAGGTAGTCAAATTATATTAAACAGTGTTACAGGAATCAATGTCAATGATCCTGTAATGTTTACTGGTACAAGTTTTGGTAGTACAGGATTACAACAATATGTAGTTTACTATGTGAACAGTATTGTTGGTAGCAATATTACTATTAAAGCTTCAAGAAATAGTGCCTCAGCAATAACATTAACAAATGGATCATTGACAGCAGGTGAAGCATACATTCAGTCAGATCCATTATACGTAAGTGTTAACGGCACAACTGTACAAGATAACAACTATGCTGTAGTTGGTTCAAAATTAATTTACACAGGCTCATTAACAGCCGGTGACATTATTAATGTAAGCGACAATATATTCACTAACGTACAAACACTTACAACACAAAATACTCCACAAGTTGGCGTACAATTTGGTTTATCATTAGATACAACAACTTATGCTAGTGAAATTATTGTCGGCGCACCATTTGAATTAACACAACAGTTAGTAGAAGGTGCAGTATATAGATTTACTAATGGTGGCGGCAGTTATGGTCAAGTATATGGCACAACTCCTGTAGCTACAACAGCAGCACGTACATTGTTAATTAATGGTTTTGCAGTAACTATCCCATCTGGCGCTAACGCAACTATAGCAGCAAACACAATTAATGAAGCTAATATTATTAACGTACAGGCTCAAGCAACTGCAAACAACACATTAATCATTAGTTTAATTAATAATGCGCTAGCACAAATTAATGAAAAATTATTAGTTACAGCTTTAAATAAAGCCACATTCACTGAGTTAGGTATTACTCCTTATACTCAAACACAAACCGTTCTTTGCCCGCATACTGACGGTCCAACACAATTTGGTACAACTGTTAAATTTAATGAGTCTGGTTCATTTGTAGCTAGTGCACCAGTTGGTACACGATATGAAGATACTACATTTGACGTTGTAGAATATCCTGATAACGACACAATTTTTGACAATAATACTACACAATTTATTGACACATTCCCAAATGCTGGCGCAGTATATATGTTTGATTACTTGGGCGTGTATAATGAAACTGTTTATAACAGCGGTGCATATGTATATGCACAAAATGTAAACGCACCTAACTTAACATATGGCGCACAACCAAGATATGGTACAGCACTTGACTTTATAGACGACACAGTATTAATTGGTACTCCTAATATGAGTAACTATGATACTAACGCGGGTTCTTTTGAAGTCGGTACAACATATACAATTGTATTTGTTGGTACAACAGATTTTACATTAATTGGCGCAAAATCAAACACAGTGGGTGTAGTGTTTACCGCTACAGGTGCAGGTGCGGGTTCAGGCGTTGCAACTGATGGCAAACTACAAAGTTATGGTCAAGTAATTTCATACAGTAATTCAACAGGAATGCAAGACTGGTCTGTATATAGACAAACAGCTCCAATCGTTGACACTAGCCGTATTGGTTATATGCAAATTTTCAGCGCACAAACTAATAACACATTAGTAAACTTAGATTATTTTGATCCATTGCAAAACAAATTATTAGGCGCAGTAGCAGAAAACCTAGATGTAATTTCAAATACTGACCCTGCAAGTTATAACAATGGTAATGTAACACAACGTGCGTTAGTATGGGGCTCGGAACATCTTGGTAATTTATGGTTCGACATAACTAATGTTAAGTTTATTAACTATCACCAAGACGATGTAGTTTATAATAGTACATACTGGGGCGCAGTATTCCCAGGTAGTGATGTAGCAGTTTACTCATGGATTGCAAGCAATGTTCCACCTAGCAATTATCAAGGTCCAGGAACCCCATATGATACTACATTATATTCAGTAGAAGTAACATTGAATGCTTCACAAGCAGCAATACCTACTTACTACTTTTGGGTAAGAAATAGCAATATTATCTTTACACAACAAAATAAAACATTATCCGATACAGTATTAGAATCATATATTAGTAATCCAATTAATTCAGGTATTAGTTTTATTAGTCCTGTATTGCCTAATGTATTTTCAGTATATAATTCACAGGAATATTTAAATGGGACAGACAGTGTATTAAACATTGGCTATGCAACTGGCACAACCGATGATGAATATCATACTGAATACGCATTGATTAAAGAAAATTATGCTGAAGACTTCTTACCAGGATTGCCAACACTAAACAACATTAATCCAACATTGTTGTATCAACGTTTATTGTTTAGTTTAGCAGGAACTACAATTTCAAGTGATCCAACTGTTACAACACAGTTAGTTCCTAACCCATACTTACCAATTAGAGTACAATCAGGTATTGCAGCACGCCCAAGTCAAAGTTTCTTCTTAGATCGTTTCTTGGCATTGCAAAATTACCTGCAATATGCTAACACAGTAATGTTACAATATCCTATTACTGAAATCAGAGAAGGCGCAACTTATCTATTTGAAAGTGGTCCTTACTACAACACAGCAGATTATTGGACATATGTAAACTGGTGGGCTAGTGGTTATGACGATTCTATTAGATCATCAACAGTAGTACCTTACTATGCTGATTTGTCAACATTAAGCGTAGCACCGGGAACTATTGTAAAAGTACAAACTAACGGTGCTGGTAAATCTGAATGGTATATTTACGAAACAGGTAATATATGGACACGCATTGGCTTGCAAAATGGTACAATACAATTTAATTCAAGTTTATGGGACTATGCAAGTGCAGGATTTGGTTGGGGCAACAACTTCTATGATACAGCATCATATGATACCTATCCAAACGTTGAAACATATTGGATTGTTCGTGCATTAACTGAACAAATTTATACAAATGATTTATTGATTTACAGAAATCAAAGTTTAATATTGTTATTCCAATATATTCAAAGCGAATCAGTATCTTCACAAAATTACTTGACTTGGTTGAATAAAACATCTGTAGTAGACGTTTCACATAATATTAGAAACTTATTACCTATTGAAAATTATGAATCTGATAATCAAGACTTCTTATCTGGTTACTTACAAGAAGCATTACCTTATCACGTATTCATTAAAGAATTTACATATGTCTATACAGGCAATGAATTATGGCAAGGTAATGTAAGTGACTTTGACTTACCTGCACAATACAATACAACTATAGAAAAATTTGTTTCACCACAATTAGTCTATAGCAATCCTGATAATGTTTACACATATTTACCATCTAGCCCAATATGGCAAGAACCCGAGTATAATCAATGGTTCAACAATTATGGTGTAAGTTTAACTGGTCAAAACGATTTCTTAATTAGTACAGTGGCAAGTTACATCAGTTTAGGTAGCAGTACTATTGTAGTAGCTAATGCTTCTGGCTTCCCATTAAATGGTGTAATTACTATTGGTACTGAACAAATTGCTTACTCAACAGTAAACCGTGCAACAAATACATTAAGTAATTTAATCAGAGGATACAACGGCACTACAATTAGCACACATTTAGCTAATGAAAAAATATATATTGATTTGCCTGCTGTATTGTTATTAAACGGCGGCAGAGGATATATTAATCCACCTAGAGTAATTGCTTACATAGACACTTCAATTTACCCAGCTCCTAGAACTCCTGCAGTATTAGAAGCTGTGATGAGTTTAGATACTGTAGTAGGTGTAAACGTAATTAATCCAGGTGAAGGTTATGCTGTTCTACCAGAAATTCTAATTGATTTTTCTGAACAAATCATATTTGCAAGTTCAAGTGTAAACGTATTATTGAACACAATTCAAATTTATGCTCCATTATTACAAACTGGTGACTTAGTAAAATACATTCAATCACTAGGCGGCACAGCAGTAGGTGGATTGGAAAATAATCAATGGTATTATGTAAATGTATTACAAAATGCCCCTGCTGTTATTGTGGCGCTTTATACTACTTACGCAGATGCAATTAACGACACTAACAGAGTGAAATTATACAATCAAGGTACTGGAAGTGACCATACATTAAACTTAGGTGCAAAAGCCTCTGCTATTTCTACCGCTGTTCCGGTAAGAGAAAACAATATCACATTAAAATTCGATAGAACCACTTATAATTCTCAAGTAACAGATTGGAAGGCAGATGCATTCTATGGCTCATTCTTTGCTGGCGACTTATTAAATGTACAACAAGTGTCAAGTTCTAATATATTATTACAAAGCACACAGCCTAATATTAATACTATATTTGCTAGTGCACATGGATGTTTATTTGAAATAGTTGATGTGGGCAACAAACAACAAGTTGAATGGTCATCACTTGTTCGTAATGTTGGACAAACTATTTCTGCTACAAACGCTATACGTTTAGTTCCTTATTCTAGTGATTTAACAAATGCGTCAGGTTCTACAATTGGTATGACAGTTGGTATGCCAATACAGTTTGCCGGTGCAGTTGGCGTAAGCGGATTGTCAGTTGGTGTTGTATATTATGTTGCTGAAGTATTAAGTTTAACCGACTTTACAATTTCTACAACCGTAAATGGTAGCGTATTAGATTTAGCAGATCAAGTGATAGTGTCATCAGGGTTAACATGTACTGTTGCACAAGTAGTCAATACAGCAACACTAACAGTAAACTATCCAGGAATAAGACAAGTTACAAGTACAACTGCTAATGTATTAACAAATACAGGATATTTCACAGTACCAACAAGCGTTGTAGGTACAGGTGGCACACAAGGCATGTATGTTGGTGTACCAGTATTCTTTACAGGCAATGTGTTTGGTGGAATAATACCAAACCAAACATATTATGTTAACACAATTTTAGACAATCAAAACTTTACATTATCATCAACTACAGAATTGCTGACACTTGAAGTAAAATCTACAAGTTCAAGTACTAATTATGTTACACTAGGTACTACAGTAGGATTGAAAGTAAATGATCCTATCGTTATAAACAATTTAACAATTAATGATGAATCAGTAACAAGTTTTGGTAACATTTTACCAAACGTCATTTACTATGTCAATGAAATAATTGATGGATTCAACATAACAATTTCAACTGATTATAACGGTAGTGTATTTGTGTTAGGTGATGTAACCGAAGCAGATGATACATACGCGACATTAATTAATCAATCTAATACTATACTATTAACTAGCGGCACTGGCAGTATGACAATGAACATCTCATTACCAGTAAGCCCAGGTCAAGTTAATGGACAATTATTTACATTATATGAAACATCATCACAATATCCTAATATTAGCAATGGAACCATTTCGAATCAATTAGCAGGAACAATTGGTGCTACAATTGGATCATCATTGAATTATGTCGCTATTTCTTCAAGTTCGGGTACAACAAACTTCTATGTAAACATGCCATTACAAGTAGGTGCAAACATTGGTGGATTAACCACTGGCACAACATATTATGTAACCTCAATTGGTACTATATCTGTAATAGTTACCGCTACAGCATCAAGTACAAATCGTTTAACTACAAGTAGCACATCATCATTATTTGTCAATATGCCAATTGTGTTCACAGGAACATCTTTAGGTGGTATAAGTATTGGTCAAACATATTTTGTAAAATCAATTGTAGATTCTACACACTTTACTATTAGTGCAACAAAAGGCGGAGCTACATTTGTATTAACTACAGATAACGGATCAATGACTGGTACAGGCGAACCATACGTAACAGTATCAACATCTTCAGGTGGCAGTGCTGTATCATTAACAAGTGTATCAGGTCCTGTAACATTTGAACAAGTTCCTACATCTAGTGCTAGCTTTACAATGAGTTATTTGGCAGGTGGTTATAATGCAATTATAGTAAACAATGGTTCTGGATTTGCATTAACTAATACAATTACTATTAGTGGAACAGAAGTAGGCGGTCTAAGTCCTGCAAATGATGTAACTCTTACCGTCAATTCAATTGATAGCAATGGTGCAATATTAAGTGTTATTGTTTCAGGAACAACTCCTGCAGGCACACAACAACAATATTATCTAAGAGTTACTGGAACAAACACATTTGAAGTTTACAGTAACCCATTAATGACAGTTCCTGTAAGTGGGCTAGACTTTAACTATAAAGGATTTACAACTGGTACAGTAACTAATACAACTACTGGTTCTAATTTATTAACAATATCAAACGCATCAGATTTTGCTATTAACGATCCTGTAATCTTTACTGGCAACGTTCCAAGTAATATTCCAAACATTACAGCCGGTGTAACTTATTATGTATTGACAATTCCTTCTTCAACAACAATGACAATTAGTACGTCACCAGGAGGTTCAGCAGTTACATTACCTACTGAAGCTGTAAACTTTACAATAGCAACTTATGGATCATTTGCGTTCTTACCTGAACCATTCTACTTCAATCAAAGTATTGTAAGATTTAACAATCAGCTTTACATTTGTATTGTAAGTAACAATGACAGTGAATTTATATATGGTAAATGGCAATTATTAGATTCAAGTGACAATAGAATTAACGCATTAGATAGAATTGTTGGTTATTATCAACCAACTGTTGATATGCCAGGAATAAGTTATTATCAACAAACATCATTACAAACAAGTACACCTAGTATTGATTTATCACAATTAGTAAGTGGTATTACATATCCAAACAGCACATATCTTGGTAATCCATTCCAACCAAGTCAGCAATTACCAATTACTGTAGAATTACAAGATGAACCTTTCTACCCATCTGATATTAATTTAAATGGCGTAGTATACAACGGTCTAACTTATATCGCAACTGCAAACATTTCTACTGGCGCAGCAACTGTTACAAACTTAACAGATAACACATGGTTTGTTAAAGACTTAACTACATCACAATCTGGGTTAACTTCTATTAACTACAACAATGGTTTATACATAGTTACCTCAACCAACAGTGCAACTCCAATTCTAAGAAGTTTAGATGCAGTAACTTGGTCATCATTAGGTTATTACACAGCTAACAATACTACTTCATTGAATTTAGCAGGATTAGAGTTATATAATTCAACATATGGTAATGGGGTATATGTTGCTGTAGGTAGTAGCATTATTACAAGTATCGATGGTATTAACTGGAAAGAAACTTATACATTCTCAGGTACATTGACAAATATATTATATGGTGTAACATATGTTAATATCCCCGCGTTTAAAGGATTTGTAGCAGTAGGTCAAGGACAACGCTATGATGTATCAACAGGATTCAGAGAAATTGTAGCAACTGACATTATATTGATTAGTTATGATGGTACAAACTGGACACAAGTTAACCCATTCAGTAATTCATTAAATCAACCAACATCAATTACTTACAGCGGCTTATATGGTGTAGATGCGTCAACATCTACAATTGTAGCAGTAGGACAAAATGGTGCAATTTACACTAGCGTTAATGGTAGTACTTGGTTTGGTATAACTGAAACTAATGTATTCGGCGCTACAAATAATAATTTAAACGTTGGTAGCACTATAGGATTAACATTAAATCAACCAATTAGATTTAGTGCTAGCTTCAATGTTATCTCAGCAGGAACTACATATTACGTAAAGAGTATTGTAAACTCCTCTCAAATAACAATCAGCATAACATCAGGTGGCAGTGTATTAACACTGAATACAAACAGTCCAACAACATTAACTATGTTGTACGCATATCCTCAAACATCAGATTTGAATACTGTAAGATATTTAAATGGTAACTTTGTAGCGATTGGCGCAAACGGATTAATAAGAACAAGCACAGATGGCATTAACTGGACAACACAAACATCAGGCACAACTGAGAATCTTGATGATGTAACATATCATGCAGGTACATATACAATTGTAGGTTACAATAATACAATATTACAATCTACAAACTTGACAAGTTGGACTGATACAGCAACATTTACTGTAGCACCGGCAGTCTATGACGTTCAAGGTTCTGCATTTACCGATGGCTTTGGTCCAGAAGAATTAGTACCGGGTGTTGTATCTGACAATCTATCAATGATTGTAAACACACTTCCAGGAACAAATTGGAATCCTGCTGAGTATGCACACAATGGGTACAACGTAGTTTCATTAGAGTTGTCACCTACATCAGTATCTCAAACAGTTTATAGTTTTGATAATGCTGTTCAAACTCCAGCACAAATTGCAGTTTATACAATTAGTTATACCACAAACTTATGTACAGCGATCTATAATGATATAGGATATACAGTAGATTGGATTAACAACACTATAACATTAACAACTCCGTTGTCATATTCACCGTCTGACAAATTAAGAATAGATGTATATGAAGTTGGTAATGGATTTGAATTAGTTAAATCAAACACAAAAGTCAATCCTATTGTTAATAATTTTAATTCAGGATTTGATGAAATAGAATTAGATTGCAACTATAGTGGTACAATTACCAATGGTAATGGCGTAGTACGTCCTGGAACACAACCTATTCAAACTGATGCTGTAGCAACAGTAAGTTCTACAAACTCAATTATAGTTACAGATGCATCAAAATTTGTATTAAACGGCTCAGTATTCTTCGAAGGTACAACATTTGGTAACATCGTTGAAAATCAAGAGTATTATGTAAAATCTATTAGTCAAGTATCAGACAGTATTACAGTTTCCGCATCACTTATCAATGGTGTAGCAGGTGCTACAGTTGTGTTAACCGATGCCGTTGGTAGTATGACTTGCATTATTGAATCGGGCAATGGTGTATTCTGGAGCCCACCAATCGTATTACATAACGGTACAAAACTAGTTCCAGGCACAATAAACTTTGCAACTGCAACATCATCAGCTACAAATCAAATATTATGTAACTCTACAAGTGGATTAGTTGCGAACACACCAATTACATTTAGCAATACAATGTTTGGTGGCATTACTCCGTTAACAACATATTATATCAAACAAATTGTTGACTTTAACAATTTTACAATTTCTACAACACCAAATGGTCAAACAGTACAATTAACTGACGCAGTAGGTGGAGCTTCATTTATAACCAGCGATTATGCAGTTGCGTTAGCTGCTAACGGTATTTCAGCTAAATTAGTATTTGCTGCTCCTTATGACACTAGTGTAGATTACTTGACTTATACATTATTTGGTGAAACACAACCTGTACAATATGGATACACACTTCCAGAAACTCAAGTGTATATTGGCAACGGAGCGCAATCATCATTTACATTATCTAACTATATAGGTGAAGCTAACCCAACTAATGCTATTGTAGAAGTAAATGGGTTAAGACAAACATCATCACAATATGCAATTGATGATATTGCTAAAACAATCGTATTCACTACCCCTCCTGCTAATGGAGAGACAGTTGCTGTAACATCATATAACTTAACAGACAATCAATATTTAAACACACAATATGGTATTAGTGGTTCAACACTTTCACAATCTGTAACAGTTGTTGTTTCTGCCACAACACATACTGTAGTTTCTTATGATGAAGGTGGTACAACTGGATATAGCACCGATCTTTACGATGAATTATTGAATTACTTAACACTCGACACTGGATATACAACATCAGAATTCACAGTAGGACAAGTGATTGTATTCTCTAGCCCAGTAATAGGTGGCTTAGTTGCAGGTGCAAGTTATTACATAACACAAATAATAAATTCTACTGATTTTGTAATATCAACAGAAGCAGGTGGCTCACCAGTAACAGTAACAACTGATAGTGGATTGATGACAGGTACAATTAACGGTATTACAGTAGCCGACATTATCAGTATTAATAATACAATAACAGCACCAACTGTTACAACTGCAACAGCTACAGCTTCAACAGGTAACTTAATTACATGTAGTTCAACTTCAGGATTTGTTGCTGGTCAACCTGTACAATTCTCATCTACAATTATTCCAGTAACATCTATGAGTAACGGTGATACCTATCAAATTATAAGTATTGGTACAACTGACTTTACTGCATTAGGTGCTGCATCAAACACAGTAGGCATAACATTTATATATAATGGTTCTGCTGCTTCAGGTACAGGTACTGTATTGTTAGCAACATTTGGTAATATTGACTTGTTAGGTGAAACATACTTTGTAAAAACTATCGCATCTGGAACAACATTTACCATTGCAGATGAAAACGGAAACACAATTGGTTTAAGTAATGCTTCTGGTGATGTAGTAGTTACAGAAGGCGGTAACACTTCAGTTACAATAACAACTGGTATACCTCATGGTTTACAAACTAACGTTATTGTAAGAATTGATGGTACTACAGGTTCGACTCAACTTAATAATAACACATATTATGCTAAGGTAATTTCTACAACACAATTTGCTATCTATACACAACCATATAGTCCTGCATATAACGCAACAAATTATCCAGTCACTAACATTTCTTCATACACTGGTGGTGGTTATGTTTGGAGAGATGGACTATTCACAATTATTGATACAGTGGCAACAGCTACAGCAACAGATGGTAAAATTACTGCTGGTTCTGCATTAGGATTAATTGTAGGTACCCCAGTTTACTTTACAGAAACAGGAGTAACATTAGGTTCAACATTATTAGGTGGCTTAATTGCAGGTCAAGAATATTATGTAAGCGAAATTTTAAGTGAAACTGAGTTCTATGTTTCTGCAACTCAATTTGGTAGTAATTTAGCATTAACAAGTGGCACAGGATCAATAAATGTAACACAATGGCAACAAACTAATGTTGACAGATTATGGGTGACTGTAAATGGCTATCGCTTGCCAAGTAGTTCATTACGTATTAATCCAGGCAATGATGTAAGCATATTGACAACTATTGTGCCAGGTGATGAAGTAATTATAACAAGTATGATGCCTTCAGCAACACCAAATCAAATGACTTACTACATGAACGTAAATCAAGTACAAGTACCAACTGTATACAACGCTAATATGGCAAAAACTTGGTTGACACGTGCATTAGGTGACCTTGACACAACAATTTACGTAAATGATGTAACTCAAATTACAGAAACAATCGTACAAAATGTCACAGCTCCTAGTGCTGTAAATGGTATTATCAATATTGGGTTAACTGTAGACAAACGCACATTAACTAATGTATCAGTTTACAACAATACTACTGGTCAAACTTTACCAAGTAGTGATTATTATGTACAAGTTATTGACTTGGCACCAACATTAGAGATAACAGCAGGTGTAAGCACCGGTGACTCATTGACAATTATTTCATTACAGGGTAATTTGATTTATGTCAACGGCGAACAAATTATGTTTGGATCGGTAAACTTCACTGATAATACAATCAGTCAATTAACTCGTGGAGCTAACGGAACAGGAACGCAAACATTTATCCCTGCATTTACACAAGTGTTAGGATTATTGTCTACAAATCAATTGTCAAACATTTATTATAACGTAACTTGGAATCCAATTCCAGGAATTTATAATACAACTGAGGGCGATCCTTTACAGCTAGCACAGACTGCTCCTGCTAATTTCTTAAATACGGGGCAATAAGTAATGATAAATAATTCTATGAAATCAGATAATTCAAAAAATATTAATTCTAAGGTATCCACACCCCAGAAAAAGCCCAATGAGTTGGGAACTTTGCAATTTTCTTCCCACGTAAAAATTACTGATCCTAACACTAAAGAAGTGTTGGTTGATAAGAGGGCCGATTAAATGATTAATTTAGCTTATAAAGTTGAAGGATTTTTAAAGATTTATGACCCAAACAATGGGGAAATCTTTGTAGATAAGAAAAATGCCATTAACTATGAGAATATGTCCATAGCAATAGCTAATACACTTAGCGCACGTGGTTATGGTGAGATTTATGAAATGGCGTTTGGTAACGGTGCTGCATCAGTAGATAGCACAGGGGTAATTACATACTTGCCACCAAACGTAACTGGTCAAAATGTTGCGTTATACAATCAGACTTATTCAAAGATTGTAGACGATAACAGTGTGTTTAACCTAGACCCTACACGTAATAATATGACAGTATATCATACTTCAGGTAACGTTTATACTGACATTTTAGTTCAATGTTTGTTGGATTACGGCGAACCTGCTGGTCAAAATGCGTTTGATAACAGCACACAAACCGATTCCATATATGTTTTTGATGAATTGGGATTATTGTCTAATAATGGCACAGATAGCAATGGTAACGTAATTACCAGCTTATTGACACACGTGGTATTTCACCCTGTACAAAAATCATTAAATAGACAAATACAGATAGATTATACAGTTAGAATACAAGCCCTAACTAACTTGATTACAACTTAAGATAAATAAGAAAGCGGAGCTATTGAAACTATGTCATATACAATACTTTTAACTAATGGTACAGTACTTACAACCATTCCAGACGGTACCATTAATACAACCAGTACATCATTAGGCTTGCCCGGTAGAAACTATGCAGGTTACGGACAACCCGTAGATGAAAACTTTGTATGGCTAACTGAAAATTTTGCTAACGCTACTCCCCCTGCTCATCCACTAGCAGGTCAACTTTGGTTTAATACAAATACAAACACGCTTCTTGTATGCCCCGCACAAAATACCACAAATGCTAATGCATGGTTGTCATTGGCACAATCAGGTAGCTCAGGTACAACAACATTCGGTAATGTTACTGTTTCAGGAAACATCACAGCAGGTAATGCAAATATTACAAACACAATTACAGCAAATCTTATTTCTGTAAACTTTGCAACTATCGCATCTAACGCTAATATTGGCAATGCAAATATCACTTCTGCTAATATTGGTACATTAACAACACAAGTTATTACTGCAGGTTCACAATCAACATCAGGTACATTAACTGGTGTTTGGACAGCAAATGGCTCAGGAACTGCAAACGGTACTGCAGGTACAAGTATGTGGGTCACAGGCGGCAACTTGTTAATTCAAGGTGGCGGCTTTATTGGTATTAAAACAGATTATTACTACTATGCAAATGGTAATCCAATTAGCTTTGCTGGTACATATAGTAACTCAAACGTTCAAGCATATCTTCCAACTTATTCAGGTAATGTTGGTCTATCAGGTGGTGCAGCAGTGTTCAATGGTTCAACATTATCAACTGGCGCCAATACTAACTCTGGTACAATTACAGGAAACTGGTCACTAAGTGCAGGTTCAAGATTGAATGCTACATACGCTGACTTGGCGGAACGTTTTGCTGCGGACGATGTGTATGCTCCAGGTACTGTTGTTCAATTGGGCGGTAAAGCAGAAATCACAGCAGTTCAATACGAATTAAGTGAAGATGTATTTGGTGTTATTAGTAACACTGCTGCTTACTTAATGAACGCAGGTGCAGGTGATGACAATACTCACCCACCAGTAGCTGTTACCGGTCGTGTAGAAGTTAAAGTTACAGGAAAAGTAAATAAAGGTGATCGTTTAGTAAGTGCAGGCGAAGGCATAGCACGCGCAGCTAAATCAGGCGAAGCTACAGCATTCAATACAATTGGACGAGCATTAGCAGACAAACTTACAGATGACGTTGGCACAGTAGAAGCCATCGTTATGATTAGATAATAGGGTTATAAAATGACATACGCACAAGGTAGTACAATATTAGCAGCAGACTATAACGGATTAGTGGGAACCAACCCCAACACTACATCAGGTACACTTAATACAGTATGGTCAACAGGTGGAACTAGCGCAGGATATGGTCAAACAGCAGTTTCTCAAGTAAGCGTAGGTGCAACAGTAGCAGCTACGAATTGGGCAAACTTAATTAACAACACAGCTAACGCAGCTACACACCAAGGTACATCAATTACTGCTGTAACTGCTCCATCAACAGGTAATACTATTACATATAACTCAGCTATCCCAACTAACTTAACAACAATTTATAACAGTAGATTGAACGCTGCATCACAAGGATCAACAACTAGTAATACAGCAACATTTGGTAGCACATGGAGCAGTGCGTTAACATTTACATTTACTGCTACATTTGCTAACGGCGACGCAGCACGTTACTTCTTTAACTCAGGTGGACAGTTAGCAATGACTGTTTCACACCCAACTGGTACAGGTATTAACTTATTGTTAAACAACTTAGCAAGTAACGTTGGTACAGTTGTTATGTCAGCACCTACTTCAGGTACAGTAACAATTAGTAGCACAAGCTATTCAGGTATTACAAAAGTAGGCGGTGGCGGTAATGCTCCTAGCCCATACTTAACAAACAACGGTTACTTCGCACTAACAACAAGTAACGCAAACGTTTTCCAACAATCAGCAAGCACAGGCCCAAGTGGTTACTTAAGCACAAACATTAAGTTTTTGGTAAAGAGTAACGGTACACAAGGCTCTAACGGAGACGCAGGTAGCATTATTACAATCTACTGTTTATGGACAGAAATCCCAACTGGGTTAACAGCAAGTAGTGGCACTGCTACAACATTAACAGCAAGACCTCCTGAATCAACAAATATATCAAATACTTGGGGCGCAATTACATTAGCTGGATCAGTAACTGGTTCATAATTTTTGTTATGATGAATAAATAAGTGTGAGTCGCGGGACTGCAATCCCCACTCACTCTAATGCTAAGAAGGAGCATCAGCATGAATATTTATTCATCACGCACACCCGGTCACGTATTCCGAAAGATATATGAAGATTACTTTGGTCATATTCCAAAAGACAGCGACGGTCGGTCTTATGACATTCATCATATAGACGGAGATCATTCTAATAATCATCCATCTAATCTAAAAGCAGTTACTATTCAAGAGCATTATGATATTCATTATGCTCAAGGAGATTATTATGCCTGTTACCTTATGGCTATACAGCGCATGAATAAAAGCCCGGAAGAAATTTCAAAATTATCTAAAGCAGTGCAACTTGATAGAGTAAAGAACGGCTCACATCCATGGCAGCGCCGACCTGACGGAACAAGTCAAGCAACTGACAAGGTAATATCCGGAACACATCATTTCTTAAAAAGAGCAGACGGGACAAGTCTAGCATTAGACCGAGCAAAGAACGGAACTAGTCCATTCCTAGGCGCATCAGTTAATCAAAAAATGCTAAGTGCCGGCAAACATTCTTCACAAGTTATAAAAACTTGTCCGCACTGCGATAAAACAGTGAGTGCTGGTCCGTTTGCCAAATATCACGGGGATAAATGCAAAAAAAAGACAACATGAATGTCCTGGCTAAATAGAAGTAGGAGTACACATGGATACTAAAACTTTAATTACCGAAGCCAAGGCTAGATTTAATCATAACTCAGCCAAATCATATCTCAAAGAAAAATATAATAATAAACTTCTTGTTGCCGAACAAGGAGGACTTTGGAGAGCAGACAGTAATACTATTAATCTTTTAACTTTATTTACAACAGATAAAGTAATACTAATCGACACCTTTGATAACCCAGTAGAAGTAGATCGTGTTGAACTTTTAACTAGATTAAAAGATGTTTATACTGATGTTATGTCACAATGGCTTACAGAATGGAAAGAATTAGAGGCTAAAAGATGAGCCGAGGCGCAATACTATTTGCCTTCAATTCGCCTGCTTATAATTATTACGACATGGCAGTTTATACTGCTAGACGTATTAATCACTTTTTGGATTTACCGGTTACAATTGTAACTGATAAAGATTCTGTACCTAAAGACCCTGATTATAAATTTGATAAAGTAATACAAGTTACACCTGATAAAAACAATATTAGAGATTTTGGTGTTTGGATTAATAAGGGTAGATATCAAGCATATGAATTAAGTCCTTATGACGAAACACTACTATTAGACGTTGACTACATGGTAAACAGTAATAAAACATTAAAAGCATTTGATGTTACAGAAGATTTTTGTTGTCATGATACTACTAACTTTTTGATGCATCCTAATGCTGCCCAAGAAATGCTTAGTGTTTATAGCTATAATACACTTTGGGCAACAGTAATTGCTTTTAGAAAAACTAAACGTGCAAAACAGATTTTTGAATGTTTAGAAATGGTTCAAAAGAATTATGAACATTATGGTAATATACATAACTTTGTGGGTGGTGTGTATCGCAACGATTATGCATTAACATTGGCATTGCGTATTGTTAATGGACATACAATATTACCGGGTGATATTATTCCATGGAATTTAGTACACGTTGGTAAAAATACAAGAGTATACTCGGATTCTAGTGAAAAATTTAATACTGAGTATACTGTAATGTTTGACAACTGGCAACGTGCTAAAGTTCGTAAAGAATATATTACGATAAAAGATATGGACTTTCACGTAATGAATAAAGCTAATTTTGTGGAGATCATAAATGAAACTAATGGATAAAGGTTTTGTAATACTAGCACAGAATACAAAGAGTACAAGCTATACAGACTGTGCAGAAAAATTAGCAATGAGTATCAAACAAGTCATGCCTGATGCTAGCGTAGCTATCATAACAAACAACAGATGTGATTGGTCTGTGTTTGATTATGAGATTGAATTGCCTCACGGTGATCTTGCTCCAGATAGTGATTGGAAACTTATTAATGATTGGCAAGTTTATGAAGCAAGTCCATATGAATATACTATTAAATTAGAAGCAGATATGTATTTGCCTAAGTCTATTGAGTATTGGTGGGATATATTATATGAAAGAGATATAGTAGTGTCAACTACTATTAGAGATTTTAAACAAAACATTTCAGATGCCAGAACATATCGTAAATTTATTGATGATAATAAATTACCAGATTGTTATAATGCTATTACATACTTTAAAAAATCTGATATGGCAAAACAATTTTTTGAGATAGTTAAAAATGTATTTGAAAATTGGAAAGAATGGAAAGCTAGCTTAAAATGTAACCCAGACGAAGAGGTCACGACTGATTGGGCATATGCTATTGCGTGCCATGTATTAGGTGTAGAAAACACAACATTACCTCAATTTAAAGAAATGAGCATGATACATATGAAACAATGGGTAAATGGATTACCAACTGAAAACTGGACAGATATTTTAGCTTATGAGATTTTACCACATACATTGCGAGTAAATACTTATCCACAACAATATCCCTTTCATTATCATATAAAATCATTTGCTGACAAATTAGGAGTATAATATGGAACAAGAAAATAATGACACTGTTATACTATACGAAGCTCCAAAAATTATTCCTCCCGAATTTAGACTATATTATGATGACAAAGGCAAAGTAATATGTTATACTTGTGAGAAGTTAGAAGGTAACTATATTGTAATTGATGCACAGACTTTTGCTATTGGTAGACCTGACGTTAGGGTAGTCAACGGTAAATTATCAACTGTAGCATCGCATTTAGTTATTTCTAAACTACAACCGCACGACTCAGAGGGAATAGATTGTCACGTTGAAGATATGAGCATTATTGTAGAACCAAACGTAGACGTAGAAACTCAAAAATGGAACTTAATTACAAATGAGTACTGATAATATTATTGACGTAGCCGATTTGGATTGCATATATCTAAGTTATGACGAACCACAAAAAGAAGAATTTTGGCTTAAGATCAAAAACATAGTGCCTTGGGCAAAACGTGTTGATGGTGTCAAGGGCAGTGATGCCGCACACAAAGCCGCAGGTGAAGCAAGTGATACAGAACGTTTTATTCTTATCGATGGCGATAATATGCCTAATGAAGAATTCTTTAATATACAATTAGATTTTACAGATAAAGATCCTTCATTTAAACAAGCACAGTTTCGTTGGAAGGCAGTTAACGCTATTAACGGACTACGTTATGGAAACGGCGGAATGAGTAGTTGGACAAAGACTTATGTTGCTAATATGAAAACACACGAAAATCAAACTGAAGGCGATGTTTCACGTATTGCTGACTTTTGTTTAGATAGCAAAGATAATTTGTATTGGGCTATGCATGATTGTTATAGCACAACATACCCTAATTATACATCATTTCAAGCATGGCGTGCAGGTTTTCGTGAAGGTGTCAAAATGTGTTTAGTTCGCGGTGCAGTACCAACAGTAGACGAATTCAAAGAATCAGTTGCCAGTCGCAATCTAAACAACCTTACAATTTGGCATAATGTAGGTGCAGATGTTGAAAATGGCATGTGGGCAATATATGGTGCTAGATTAGGCACATATCTAACAATGCTCACAGACTGGAACGCACACAATGTTCAATGGTTTGATAACTATATACAATTGTGGAAAGAATATGGTGACATGGACCCAGCACACAAAATAGATGATATCGGTGAAATACTTAAAGACAAATTGGGATTGCCGATCTGTACACTTAGCCCAGAACAAAGTAAGTTTTTTAAACGTCATTACAATGCAGATAAACATAACTTAGGTCCGTTAGTAACTGAAATGGATGTTATTCGCAGGATTGAAGGCTGGTAATGAGCGGAGAATACGATCAATCAGCAAGAGATATGCGCGACCGTTTAAATAAGGTCAGCCCCTCTATGTGTTTGGCTAAATGGACACAAGTAAGTTTACATTTACCAAGTGGATTAACACAAAGCTGTTATCATCCGCCCACTCATAAAATTCCATTAGAAGAATTAACAGATAATCCATCAGCATTACATAATACAAAATTTAAAATGTATGAACGCAAACAGATGCTAGAAGGCACACGTCCTGAAGGATGTAGTTATTGTTGGAAAATTGAAGATGCTGAGGGCAATCATTTAAGTGATCGTCATTATCGTAGTAGCGAATGGTGGGCTGCTCCTACATTTGATGAAGTTACTAACAATAGTTTTGATTATGACGTTACACCGAGATATGTAGAAGTAAATTTTAATCAAGCCTGTAATTTTAAATGTATGTATTGTAGTCCGCATTTAAGTACTACTTGGCAAGATGAGATTGAAAAACATGGTCCATATAAACTTTCTAATATGGAGCACAATCATATTGAATCATTAGAAAAGCGCGGCATGATGCCATTAAAAGTTTCTACAAAAGATAATCCTTATCTACAGGCATTTTGGCAATGGTGGCCTAATGTTTATTATGACTTGCGCGTTTTCCGTATGACAGGTGGTGAACCATTAATGGACGTTAATACTTTTAAAGTATTAGATTATGTCTATGAACACCCACATAAAGAATTAGAACTTAGCATTACTAGTAATATGTGCCCACCCGATCAAAAACTATTTGATAAGTTTATTGAAAAGGTCAAACGTTTAGACAATGTACAGTATTCAACAGAATGTTATGTACCTGATCCAAAAGACGGCACGCCTTGGCAAACATGGCAAAACTATATTATTGGCAGTGACATGAAAAAATATCACAACAGTTCATTGCCTAGCATTGAACGTAGTGAAATTAAACAAACATTTCCTAAAGTTGGGCAATGTTTAGAAACTGACGATAATAGTTTTACTTACATATATAATTATAATGACAAGGCTTACAAGCACTTTATGTTGTTTGTAAGTTTAGATGGATTTGGTGAGCAAGCTGAATACATGCGTACTGGATTAGATTTTGATCGTTTATTACAAAATGTTCGCACATTCTTACGTGAAACTAAATTAACTAGTGTGAGTTTTATTAATACATTTAATATTATGAGCATACCTAGTTTAAAGAAGTTTATGGAAATGATTCTTGAACTACGTAAAGAATTTGGTGGACGCGCACAAGCAAATGATAAACCCTTTCAACGTATTTGGTTTGATATCCCATTATTACGTTACCCACCTTGGTTTAGTGTACAAAATGCAGGTGAGTGGGGTATTAAATACGTAGAACGTGTGTTAAAGTATATGGAGGAAAACGTACAAGGTGACGATTATCTTGAGACTTTTGAGGGATTTAAGCCTTATGAAATTCTTAAATTAAAACGTGATCTTGCTATAATGAAACAAGAATTACCAGTAGATCAGCAACTTACTAATAAAATGAATTTTTATTTGTTTATTAAAGAGTATGATCGTAGACGTGGTACTAAATTTAATGATACATTCCCCGAAATGCAACAGTATTACAAAGAATGTATGAACATTGCAATTAAACAGTGAGAAATATATGGCTAGAAAACCCGGCGAAGGATTTAAAGATTACAAGATAAGAGTTATTGATCCCATTAGTGAAACTTTTTGTGGAGCTAAATGGTACAATGCTACGATTTGGTTAGGACATGGACAAACTGCTAGTTGTCACCATCCACCTGGACATTATATTGATGCAAGTGAATTAGAAGCAAATCCAAGTGCTATTCACAATACTCAACACAAAAAGCTTATGCGCAAGTATATGCAAGAAGGTGATCGTCCTAATGAATGTGAATACTGTTGGAAAGTAGAAGATATTGGTCGTGAAAATATCAGTGATCGTGTTTATAAAACTGAAATCTTTCGTGATTCTGATCTTATAGCAGCAGCTAAGATGCCTTGGGAAGCTAACGTAATGTTAAGAACATTAGAGATTAGCTTTGACCGTACTTGTAACTTTGCTTGTAGTTATTGTAATCCTGCATTCTCAACTACATGGGTAAAAGATATTAAGAAGTTCGGCCCTTATAGAAATATTCAAAGCGATGGTCGTGGTCACTTTGTTGATACCGCACCATGGGCTAAGGGTTATGACAATGATGATGAAAATCCTTATATACGTGCTTTTTGGCGTTGGTGGGAAGAAGGTCTACAAGACAACTTAGAAGAAATACGCATTACAGGTGGAGAACCATTAATGGCTGCTGGCGTTTGGAAACTATTTAATTGGTTTAAAGAAAATCCAGATAAAGCCAAACGTTTGCGCTATGCTATGAATAGCAATTTAGTGCCTAAAAAAGCATTAATGGATAAACTTATCGAAATGAGTCACTATGTACCAGACTTTGAAATTTACACTAGTCAGGAAGCATTAGGCATACAAGCTGATTATATTCGTGACGGTATGATTTATGATCAATGGAAACAAAACATTCATCGTATTATCAATGAAGGTAATTTAAAAGCATTGCATATTATGATGACTATTAATGGTTTGTGTTTAGCAAGCATTACAGAGTTCATGGATGAAATGATTGAGATTAAACGCAAATATGGCGCACGTTATCCTACAATGACATTAAATCTATTGCGTTTCCCTAGCTTTCAAAGTCCAGCTATTCTTCCCGAACATATTAAAACTATGTATAAAGAAAAGATTGAGAAATGGCTTAATAATGTAGTTGCACGTAATGAAAAAGATAAACATGGCGTACAATTGTTTACTGACATGGAAATCGCACACGTACAACGTTTAGTTGATTATCTTGACGTTATTAAAACCCCACATCGTAATACAAGCGAACAACCTCAATTATGGAATGATTTTAAAAATTTCTACTTGCAATATGATGTTCGCCGTGGTAAAGACTTTCGTAAAACTTTCCCACAAGAATATGTAGAATGGTTAGATAGCATTGATGTTCCTGTTCCTACAGAACAAGAAATTCTTACATCAAACTATCGTGACGAAGTTAATACCATTGCTGAACTTGGCGGAGATCCTGCTACAACTGAGTCAGGATATGTAAGTGATGAAGTAGCACATGGTTGGAATACTAAGAAAGATGAGTTAGGAATCAATGAGTAAGCGAATTATACCAATTTGGGAACATGGTAGTCCTGCAGAAAATAATCCTAATCCTGTATTTTGTACAGCGCCTTGGACTCATACATATATTAGCCCTCAAGGTGAACGAAGATTGTGCTGCGCTAGCAGAGAACAACATAGTTTCCAAAAACAGTATATTGATAGTAGCAACGATGAAAAGTACGGTAAGGTAACTGAAAGTAAAACAGAAGCAGACGATTTTAATCCAGTAAGTTTAAAGGAACACTGGAACAGTGAATATATGCGTGACATACGTGTTAAATTAATGCGCGGCGAACGTATTCCACAATGTGATGTCTGTAACGATGATATACTTAGTGTAAGTAACTACCGTCGTTGGTTTACTGGTAATTTGTTTATTGATAAAATTGATGAATGTTTTGACAAAACCGATGATACAGGGTATACTACAATGGAACCTATATCATTTGATTATCGTTATAGCAATCTTTGTAACTTTAAATGCAGAATGTGCGGTGAGCAATTAAGCAGTAGTTGGGAAGCTGAAAAGAAACAACATAATATGTGGTCACCTAAATGGCAACCATTTATGATTCCTGAAGTTAAAGCTAAAATGCAAAAATTTCAAGTTGAAGTAGTTGAACCTGAATTTCGTGATGCTATTAGTCGCGGCATAGTTGAAGAATGCTATTGGGTAGGTGGCGAACCATTGATGTATGAAATACATTGGTGGGCATTAGAAGAAATGGTTAAGAATGGCAGCGCTAAAAATTGTTACTTGCGTTATAACAGTAATCTAAGTCGTACAAAATACTTTGGTAAAAACTTGTATGAGTACTTACCACTATTTAAAGATTGGCTAATGTGTGCTAGTATAGATGGCACAGGAGAAATAGTTGAATTTATACGCAAGGGTATTGTTTGGGAGCAATGGTTAAATAACTTTAAAGAAGGATTAACATTGCCCGGTGGACAAGACAGAATGCTATTAGATTTAACTATAACGGGTCCTGGCATGTTTAGTCTTAAAGATTTGTTTGATTTAAGTATAGAATTAGATGTTAAGATAGAAACTAAAATTATGTTTGCATTTCATCCTGATATTGTGTTTAGTCCATTTGCTTGGCCACGTAACGTATTAGATCGACATATTGATCAATTGTTAGAATACATGGAACCAAGGTCAACACGTAAACAGTACACATTAGTAAATACTTTAAAAGAGATGAAGAACAGACCAACGTTTGCAGAACAATGGCCTGATATACATAATGAACAATTTAAAAATGGTAGACACTATCAAACGCAATTAAACGCTATTCGTAAAGATAAAGTAAACATTGAGACAATTTATAGCCTTGATCCAGAATTATTAGCTTGGTGGAAAAGAGAAATACCATGAAATTTAATGTAGTTTTTACACAAGGAAAAGCGGATTTTTTTACATCAAATGTTGCGTATACACGTAACTTTATGGATATTAAAGATAATCCTAATAATACAAAATTAACTTATAGTTTTAATGATTTACCATTAACTAAAAAGTTTTTAAATTTGTGGCCTGAGTATAGAAAACAGCAGGCTGAAAACTTTAAAGAAAAAGACGGTACAGACATTTTAGATTATAGATATAACTACTATACAAATGTTAGTGAAACATCATTACTACAAGCCAAAAAAGAAATGAATGAAACACTAACTGAATTAAGAACATATGGTTATACAATTGATGACAATCTATTTCTTAATAATGATGTGTATGAACCAGAACATGATAAACTAAATGAACTACATTTTGTTTTTGAAAAAGAGTTAATCAAGTTAGAATTTGATGACAGTGTAGGTTCAAATTATCAACGATTGTATGAATTGTTTGAAAAAGTCAATAACGTAGTTCACTTTATTGAGTTAACTCCGCAACGTGATAAATGGGATAGCATAACTAAAATAAGCAATTTAAACATGGCTATTCGCACTAATAGCAAAGCCAAATACTATGAATTACAAGATATAGATTACGCTGATTTTGGACAACCACTTGGTGGTGATTTAGTAGCTGATTTTAGTACAGTAGGTAAAGATTTGTTTGTTTGCTCATGCACCAATGACATGGAATTGGTACGTAGAGGAGAAGTAAAGCAGCAACGTTTTTTAACTGATTATGTATTTTTAATGTTTAATAACTTCACACTTGATCCAATAATGAAATCTAGACATTATAAATGGTGCCAAGATAATAAAGTTGATCAATATCTTGATTATAATCAACCTAGATATAATCCAGGAAGACATATTTTAGGGAAAAACGATCAAGGTATTATTACAGGTAAAGATTTTTACGACTATGTTATTTCACGTACTCCTGCATTGTTAGGATGTTACTTGAGCGAAGATGATGGAACTCCAATTTATTAAGAGATAAAATTATGAAACTTAAAGCAGTATTCGGCCCAGGCGAAAATGATTATCATACAACAAACGCAGTGAAAGGGCATTCAGTAACTGAATTATTAAATATGTCACCAACTCAAACGTTGACTTATACATTAAATAACTTTCCGCTTACTAAAAAGTTCGTGTCACAATTCTTACGATTGCGTAATTCTTTTGACATTTCTAAAATGATCTTTCATACAAATTATTATCCTTCAGTTACCCCTGAGTTATTGGCACAAGCACGTGTGGCTATGAATAATACAATCAACCGTCTTAACCAATTAGGTATTCCAATGGATACTGCATTGCATTTAAACTTAACTGACGTAATGGATCCAGAGTTAAACAAATTAAACGAATTGCATTTTAGATTTGAAAAAGAGGCAATTGATTTAAAATCTGATCCAAACGATCCAAACGGCGATCCTGTTTATGTTGAAAAATATTTTTTATTAGAGAAAGTAAACAACCTTGTGCACTTTATTGAACGCACACCTAAAGTACCAGAAGAATGGGCTAATGTTGAACGTGATAGCGTGTTTAACATGTCTGTGCGTAATAACACTATTGAATTTAATAGTACTAACTATACACAATTAGAACCAATTGATTATCTAAACTTTAGCTTACCCTGCGGTGGAGATTTGGTTGCTGACTTTAGTACAGTAGGCAAAGATTTAAATTCTTGTTTTTGTACTAACGATTTAGAATTAGTTCGCAGGGGCGAGGTTAAACCACAAACAATATTAACAGATTATATATTCATGCATTTTGATAATACCAAACGTGCAGATATGTATGATGGAAGACGATCATTTTATCATTGGATAGAACAAAATAATTTAGGTAATTATATTGATACAACAGATGCTATGTATACTCCGGGAAGACATATTTTAGGTTCTATTGATGGCCAAATAATTACTGGTAAAGATTTTTATGAAAAAATTATTTCTACAACTCCAGTGTTTTTAGGATACTATATAACAAATGATGACGGGACATTAATTCATGACTGATAAAATCTGCGTATTGCCCTTTACTCATTTGGCTACACATCCACATGGTGGCGCAACACTTTGTTGTATTAGCGATCATACCCATGCAGCTAGTAACGCACGTACTAATGATAAAATATTAAGTCTTAATAAAGATAGTATTGAAAGTGTGATGAACAGTGATTTCTATAAGAAAACTCGCTGTGAGATGCGTGATGGTATTGAACCCAATGCATGTAAGCGTTGCTATGACGAAGAACGTGCAGGTATTAAATCTAAGAGGTTAGAAGAAAATGAAAGATATTTACAAGATAGCAGAGTTATCATCGATAGCATGTTACCCGATGGAACTGTCAATGTTGATTTTCGTTTTATTGAACTCAGACTTGGCAACATCTGCAATTTACGCTGCCGCACTTGTAATCCTGTTAGCAGCAGTAAATGGATCGCTGAATATAAAAAATTACAAAAAGACCTAAACTTTGTTACAGATTATAGTAACATTGAAAAAGGAGAATGGTTCGAACAAGATAAGTTTTGGGATGAATTGTTAGAAAAGAGCAATGGTCTTAAACGCATTTATGTCAATGGTGGCGAACCTACCATGGTTAAAAAGCATTTTCGATATTTGGAAATGTTAATTAAACGAGGCTTGCACCATCAAGTAGACTTATGGTATAATATTAATCTTACACAAGTACCTGAAGAATTAGTTAATCTTTGGAGTCAATTTAAAAGTATTAGTGTTAGTGCCAGTATTGATGATTTAGACAAACGCAATAGTTATATACGCTCAGGCAGCGATTGGAATACAACATTAAATAACTTAAAGAAGTTACAAGGTTATGATTTTATTGACTTAAGTATCGTACAAACTATTAGTACCTACAGTGCATTATATCTCCCAGAATTTTATGACTTTTTTAAAAATCAAATGGGGTTGCACGTACACTTGAATTGGTGTTATGATCCTAGTTATCTAAGCCCATGGACGTTGCCCGAAAATATAAAAAAACAAATAATTATAGATTGTAGTAAAGTTATGCAACCTTGGGATCTACATAACATAGAGCAAACTCTTAGTAAGCCCAGTGATAGTGTTGCAGTTGAAAGATTTTTACAATATACACAATGGTTAGATAATAGTCGTGATGAAAAGTTTGCAGAAGTATTTCCAGAATTAAATAAATTATTAAAGGAGTAAAATTATGACTGAAGCCTTGCCCTACATCTCAGAACACTTAAACTGGTCTGCTTATAGATTGAAAAAAACCTATAATAAAGATCAACTTGAAAAATTGTATGACCAAACAAATACTGCTATCCTTAAACAATGGGATTATCTACATTATATGTTAGCAACTGATGAAAATAGGGTTTTTGAAACAGCAAAGTTAACAAGTCTTAATATATTATCAGGCAATATTCGTCAAGCAATTGCTTCTGAAAACTTACATATGGGCATTGCTGACCTTATCAATAAGTTTGAAGAATTAGAACAAAAAAACAATTGCTTGCGTGTAAGATTTTATGATTGGCTTGCTAGTGTTTTTGAAAATTGGGCAAAGAGTTTAAAAGAACGCTCATTTAGAATTACAACACCCTGCGCAATTAAACTGCCTCCACCTAAAGAAGAACTAGATTGGTACCAGGTTATTAAGAAAAAACACAATAGAAAAGATAAACTTACAAACTTACAATACACTAATGGACAAAAAACAAGTTAGTGATAGCAAACATTTTTGTGTTCTGCCTTGGATACATATGCACGTATGGCCCAATGGTAAAACGTTTCCTTGTTGTTTGACACCCTATGAAAATGATATAGGTGATGCAAATATAGGGTTAAAAAAGGTCTGGAATAGCGAAAAGATGCGAGAGTTGCGTCTTAATATGCTTAATGATAAACCCAGTGTAGGCTGTACACGTTGTTATGAACACGAAAGCACAGGATATGAAAGTTTGCGTGTTAATGCTAATAGAGATTATAATCATTGGTTTGATTATGCGTTAAACAACACTAACAATGATGGTTCAGTAGATGAAATGCGTTTAGTTTATCTAGACCTAAGATTTAGTAATCTTTGTAATTTAAGTTGTCGCACTTGCGGTCCAGAATTAAGTAGTAGTTGGTATGAAGATGGTATAGAATTAGGTAATATAACTAAAGATACCCCTAAGTTTCAAAGATTACGTAGCACAGTTGACGATTTATGGAGTGAATTAGAACCTAATTTACAACACGTAGAAGGTATATATTTTGCAGGTGGCGAACCTTTAATGATGGAAGAACACTATCGCATTTTAAATTATCTAATTGACAATAATAAGCTTGATGTAACTATCAATTATAATACTAACTTTACCACATTAAAATACAAAGATCAAGACGTAATTCAATTATGGAAACAATTTAAACGCCCAATACGTATTGGTGCTAGCATTGATGGAATGTTTGAACAAGGCGAGTATATTAGAAATGGATTTAAATGGGAACGTTTTGTTGATAATTTCAAACGATTGAAAAGTGAAATGCCAAACGTTGACATTTATATTAGTTGTACACTAAGTGTTTTTAATGCGTTACATATGCCTAAATTTCATATGTATATGGTAGATCAGGGGTTAATTAAACCCGGTGATTGGGATGTAAATGTGTTACAACACCCAGAACATTATAGATTTCAGATATTGCCGCAACATATTAAAGATCAATTTCTACAGCAATATGAGTCAATGGTATCTTGGTTAGAAAAACAACTAGGTGCAAATCGTGCAGTTAATGGATATCGTAGTGCTATTGGTTATATGAAACAACAAGACTTACACGAACAACAATGGGATAAGTTTATTAATTTAACTAACACCCTAGACAAACTACGTGAACAAGACTTTTATAAAACATTTCCAGAGTACAAACTATGAATTCAGAACAAGCTAAACAAATATTAAAAGATAAAAACTTGCCAGAAAATTTCTGCGTATTGCCTTTTTTAGGTTTAGAATGTAAAACCACAGGTGAAGCTAGTGTTTGTTGTGTACAACAAGAATCAGCAAAAGATATTAACGGAAAACCGTTTAACTTTAAAGATGTTAATATTGTTGATGTGTTTACTAGTAAATGGATGCAAAATATACGCAAAGACTTTTTAAACAATGAACAAGTTAAAAGTTGTTATAATTGCTGGGACGAAGAACGTGCAGGATTAACCAGCAAACGTCTACGTGAAGTTATTCGTTTTCAAGATCGTATGCCAGACGTGATCAACAATCCAGAGATTCATTATTTAGATTTAAAGTTTGGCAACATCTGTAATCTTAAATGTCGTATTTGCACCAGCTTTGCTAGTAGTAAATGGGCTGACGATGAAGTACGCAGTGGCATTGGCAATCAACATCATGCTGATCGTATGATTGAAATGGGAAAGTGGCCCAAGGATAATAATGCATTTTGGGACAATCTTTATTCAATCTCAGACAAAGTTGATACTCTTGAGTTATTTGGTGGCGAACCAATGTTACTTAAAGAACACGCACTATACTTGAACAAATTAGTAGAGATTGGTGGCACAGAAAACAAACTGTTAAGTTATAATACCAATGGCACACAAGATTTGTCACGTTATTATAATGCTTGGAGTAAGTTTAAAAAGGTACAGGTGTTCTTTAGCATAGACGGGGTAGGTGAACGTTTCACATATTTACGTCATCCTGCACCTTGGAATCAAGTCAATAAAAATATAAATGACCTATTAGAACATGGACCAAAGAACATTGAAGTAGCTTTTTTCTGTAGCGTCAGTGCATTTAATATTTGGTATTTAGAAGAAGTAGCAGATTGGGCTGCACAATATTCCAACTGTTACCTACATTGGAACATGGTCTATGCACCAGAACATTATTCTGCTAAATGTTTGCCTTCAGGTGTTAAAACAAAGATACGAGAACATTTGATGCACAGCAAATATAGTGATCAGTTTGAAAACATTATTAAATACATTGAAGATCAAGACAACAGTGATCACTTTCAACAATTTCTAATCTGGACATCTAAAATAGATCAAGTCAGGGAAGAAAATTTTGCTACAACCTTTCCCGAATATGCGAGAATTATACATGAACATCAAAGATAGTAAGACCTTTTGCCCGTATCCTTGGATACATATAATGACACAACCTACTGGTACTGCCAGCTGGTGTTGTGTTGCACGTGACAATTTTAAAAATGATGACGGCACAATGTTTGATCTTAACCGTGGGCATAATATTGCTGATACTTGGAACAGTAATCACATGCGCAAGATTCGTCAACAGATGCTTGACGGAGAAACTGTAAAGGGCTGTGAACAT
>Ga0208250_1000017_pt1 | contig 73922 bp, 97 predicted proteins | sample CryBogCBE18Aug09_FD_184557 | JGI IMG/M metagenome (GOLD analysis project Ga0208250, IMG submission 184557) | Freshwater microbial communities from Crystal Bog, Wisconsin, USA - CBE18Aug09 (SPAdes) (version 2) | ecosystem: Environmental > Aquatic > Freshwater > Lake | place: Crystal Bog... | reverse complement strand
GCTTGATGTTGTGGTCATATATGAAGTGGCCGTCAGTTTTTTCTGATGTCTCTACCCACTCAAGCAGGTCCTGTAATGCAGTTTTTTCTTTCATTTAAGTTTCAATTTAGTGAATAATATACTAATACTTAGAATTTATCTCCAGTTTCTTACAGGCTTCAAGATACTCGTCGACTGCCTCTGACCAGCGGGCTTCGATCTTGGCATTGCTCCGAGCATTGGTCTCCATGATGGTGCAGCTGCCGTGCTCAAGGTGAAAGACCCAGTGGCCAAGCTCATGGTACACGGTCTCCCTCGTGGAATACTCGCCGCGCTCGATCTGTTTGCCGTAGATGATGATAGTCCTAGCACCAGTTTGGGTCTCGCCTGCAGCTCCTTCTACGGAGTAAGGCCGTACTTCAATCCGGTCGAGCCTGCCGTAAGCGGCTCTGTAGTCGATGCCAGCACGGTCCATGTCTCTCTTCCACTCTTCGACATAGGGCTTGATGGAAGGATCAATCAGCGGTTCACTCTCTCTGCATTTCTGTTCGGTGACTACCCATAGGGCTGCAGCAAGAGCTAGTATCACGATTAGGTATTTCATGCTTCTGAATTTAGTTGGTTAATATTCATTTGAATGGCAGCGACCTTGTTCAAGGCAGGAACAAGTCCTATCTGCTCCATGAGTCGCTGCGTCAGGACGCGGTAGCCTCTCGTCAGCAGGACGACCGTGTTGGGGTCGGACTTGTGCTTGAACTCCGGGTTGTTCATCATGAGGTCTCGGTAGACCATCGTGCCGGCTAGAAGAGTAAGCACCTTTTCCGGTGACTCTTCCTGCTTGATCTCCTGCTCGGTAAGGAGCAACTCGCGATCGCCGTCAAAGGCGATGACTGGGATTACTTGATTCATATGGCTAATTTCATTTTATCGATTGATGCTTTGACGATCTGGCATACCCTAACATTAGTCATGCCGTATCTTTCAGCGATAATATCGGTCGGCATTGCGTACTCAGCATCGATACCGAAGTAGGCAGACACGATCTTCTTGTCTCTGTCCTTGAGCACTGCAAGCGCCTTGCTCACTGTAAATTTGATATGATCCATTTCTACTGTTGCGTCAGCGTCTGACTTGCAGTTGAGCAGCAGGTCACCGATCGTTGTGTCTCCGTCTTCACCGACAGGCGAATCGATCTCGACAGTAGAAAGGTTGACAGTCTCTTCGCCGGCAGCCTTGGCTTTGTAGATGTCGTATTCCTGGTTGTGCGGCAGCCTAACGATGCGGCCGTGTGCAACGACTGCTTCATTAAGATACTTACGGATCCACAACGCTGCATAGCTGGCGAATCTCTCCCCGTTTACTGGGTTGAATCGACGAGCAGCCTCTTGCAGGCCCAGGTTGCCTTCCTGTATGAGGTCGTCTATTGCTACACCCTGTCCGATGTGACGTTTCGCCAGGGTGACGACAAGCTTTAAGTTGCGGGTGACCAGCATTTCAAGTGCCAGTGGATTGCCCGATTGAATGTCCTTTGATAGAGCAGTCTCTTCTTCTGCTGTGAGTAGTTCGCGTTTACCTATTGTCTTAAAGTAGCGAGGTAGGTTGTCTGATGTTTCGAATCGTGTCATTGTATTAGTATTTTGTTTGATTGATATAGTAAATATAAAGCTTTCCCCTGACAACTAAAAATTTTTGAGCAACTATTTTTCAACTATTTTTCCAGAGACCCTGTGCTGGTCTTTTTCCAAGTTGGGCCAAGCAAACACAAAAAGGACCCCACGTTGGGGGTCCTTCAGTTTTCTCAACCGGTTTCTCTTAGGCAGTCACCTTGCGGCTTCCGACCTTAGTGTAAGCCTCGTTTATGATGCGCACATTCGGTGAAGATTCACCGCGGAGTACACGATATACGTGGCTTAAGTCGTATCCTGTCGATTCAGCGATGTTAGTAATGTCGCCGCGACGGAGGCGGGCCTGAACTCGGTTGAGTTTGTCAGATGTAGATAATCTTGGCATAGTAAAAATTGTTTAGAATATTATACTACTAATATTCCGGTCAGTTTTAAAATCCGGGCTCACTTTATTTCCGGATTAAGCCCATAATAGTGTATCTCCTTGATCGCCGATGCAGGTATGGGTCTACGGTGTAAAAGGCTTTTACCTACACCAAACAGCTTTTCCATGAGCGGGCTGTGGTCTTCCCCTTCTACAAGATTCTTCTCTGACACCTCGACCTCGACGACGATCATTCGGGTCTCTCCCATTGCAGCAAGCCGGAATCCAATCCAACGAGCTGCACTGTCTGCCGAGTCGGTGAGGTAGACTCCCTCCCACCGGCTGATGAGTCCCTTCTCGCGAATGCTCTGCTCGTGCTTGGCCGAGGTCGCATGAAATAGTCGTATCTTTGCCATGGTTAGATTAAGGTTATTGAAATTTCACGTATTACTAGGTCTTCCTCGTTGTATGACTCTCCAGTATCTGGGTCAATGATGTTGCCCATTACAATGGCCATGGCAGCGCTCCTCTCGTCAAGGTGGGTTGCCAGTCCCAGGTCAGACACCATCCCCAGTTCTTCGCTGTAAAAGAGCTCTTTGTTAACAGTTTGAATTATGTTCATGTTCATGTTTTTAGTGATAGAGTAAATATAACTATTATTCTTGACACGGAAAAATTCTAGGGCAACTTTATTTTATCTCTTTGCTTCTTGTGAATAAAGAAACCTGCGCAGGGCAGTCACCTCGTCTCTCCACTTGGCCGGCGGCACCTGACCCGGCACGTGCCAGATTCTGGAATAGCTCCTCTGGGTCGACTCAGGACAGTAGTTCTTGCCGCTATAGTATTCTACAAACTCTAAATGGTAGGTCACCCCGTTGACCGAAACTGACGGCTTGATGTATCTGCCGTATGTAAGGTAGGCGTCCTTACTGATCCAGCCAACCGCGATGTTGCAGTCTGGATTGTGTTCAGTGCTCGGTAGGTATTCTGTTTTCTGAAACATTTTGTTTGATTTTATGTAGTAAATATAATGAATACTCCTGACAACTGGAAATTTTTAGCGACATTTTTTTAGTTCAGTTTGCAAAACTTTCAGGCGTTTCTCTAACCCATCGACGATATTGCGCTTTTCAGCTAAGCAATACGGTGGGTCGCAAATATAATTGCATCCTTTTGTGTATCGGCTGATCCACGGCATGCTGTACCCAAAGCCAGAACGATCCGCAAGAAAACAAATACCGTATTTCAGGTTTCGCTTTTCCAGATACTTCAATAACCTATCTGTGCTACACTTGCTTACCCTGGCGTATTGGATCGCTTCTTCGTATAGCTTAATTGCTAGCTCTATAAATTCTGATTTTTTCATCTTGTTTAATTTTATGTAGTAAATATAACTAAACCTCCTGACAACTAAAAACTTTTGGTAACATTTATTTTCAGGATCCAGAATTCATGCGGTCTCTGCCAGAGACCCCGATCCCTGGGATTCGGGCTTAGCCAAAAGAAAAAGGGGCCAGCCTTGCGACTAGCCCCTTACTAGGTGCTGTTCCCGGATTACTCCGGTGCTCCGCCTAGCGGTACGGTCGAAACTTGTCCCAGGCAAGGTCGGCCAGTTCTTTCGCTTCCTTGAGTCCCAGACCCGATAAGGCCTTCAGTATCTTAATAAACTCGAGCTTTTGGTTTGAACCTAGGAAGTGCTTGAGCTCGCTCTTAATTTCATCCTTAGCATTAATGTAATAGTTAGGAATGACTGAAACAAGTATGGAATGGGCCACGTCCTCTTCGGCGACTCCGTGCATCTCCTTAAGAATCTCGATAACGGCACAGTTATAGCCGATCTCCCTTTCGGTAAGAGGGTTAGCGACCAGCATGTCTATTAGCTTTTGATTAGTCATTTTTACTATTTTAGGGTTAATTTAATACTACGGAGTAAGCCTTACTTGAGGCCTTTTGCAGTGTTGTACAGTTGCTCTGCCTTTGCAAGGTCTCCCTTGGCCATCATGATTGCTCCTATCTCTTGCGAGAAGTGCTCACGAAAGAAGAAGATGTTCTCTGCTGATACGGATATGTGAGGGATACACTCTTCCAGTATCGGCAGCCTGTCTTTGAGGCTCAGCTTCTTTAGGTTGCTCCTTACAAGGTTGTGCGCACCGTGGTTAATTAGGTTTAGGCATCTTTGGCTTGTCATGTTTCTTTGTTTTAGGATATGAATATAATACTAAATTCTGACAACTTGAAATACTAGGAAATAAAAATTTCCTGTGCAGTGTTAAGGCTACGCCACTGCCCCTTCTCCAGGTCCCAGTAGGCGATCTGCGTCTCCGGCTTTGGGCGTCCTCCCTTTGGGTGACTCTGCACTGGTATCGAACTAAGGTTCGTGGTGCCCACGGCAGTCCTCAGGTGACCGTTCAATTTCTTAAATGCAAAACTAATTATCCCGTTGGAAAGGCGTTCCCTGAGGTCACTGGAATTAATTGGTGTAAGTGTCATATGTTGTTTGATTTATAGAAGTAAATATAAAGCTTTCCCCTGACAACTGGAAACTTTTTTGAAACTTTTTTGGACAATTTTTCGGATCTCTGCCAGAGACGCGCTGCTCCAGCTAGCTTGGGATTCGACGAAAACCAAAAAAGGCCAGTCTTGTGACTGGCCTCTCAATAATTGGGTGTTTATGATTCTAGTGTGAATAGTATTCCTCGTCTCTCGATGGCTTGTAGAACTGTCGTATTTCCATCCAGTCCTTTTCTTTAGTAGTTGGCCAGTTGTACACCGCGTCAGAAAGCAGCAAGTCTTTCATCCTCACCGAGAAGTATTCGCGATCTTTTTCCAGTGCTCTCTGGTAGATCTCCTTTAAAGCTGCTTTGTCGGGCAGCACCGACACCCAAGGCATCTCCTTGCCGGCGATGAACTGGCGGTCTCCGCTCTCGTTGTTGTAGTACGGCACGTCCTGTATCGAGAGTTCGTCGCGGTTCACTACCCATGGGTGCTGCTTCAGGTGGGCCAGCATCGGCTTGAGGTCACAGTGTTGATTTTCAAAAGGCGAACTGATGTAGTCGAAACAGTAGGGAACTGGGATAGGGTCTCCGTGACGGTCGAAGATGAGGTGACCTGCACCGTAACTCCAGATGAAGTGGTCGGGGTCTATTGTAACCGTCGGGTCCAATAGGACGGATTTCGCCAGGTCTTCAGCGTCGACCCCCATGCCGTCCCAGCCAAACTTGCCTCGTACTGTCACCCAAGGATTCAGTCTCTTGATGAGCTCAAAAAATTCGGGCTTCACCAGCATCGGGTAGGCTCCCTTTATCGGCGATTCTCCAAGGTATTCGGCACAGACTAGCTTGCGATTCTCCTTCTTGCTCCTTGAGCTTGACTCTTCAGTGATCTCCAGGTAGGCATCGATCTCTGGGTGCAGGCGATATTTAGTAATCGTCTTGGTGATTGTCTTTTTGGATTGTAGTTGCATCGTGTTTGATTTATGTAGTAAATATAACTAAAACTCCTGACAACTAAAAATTCCTGGGCAACTTTATTTTTCCAGAGACCCTAGCTTGGACTACGGAGTAGTGAGTTACTGATACCAAAAAAAGCCAGCATTGCTGCTGGCTCTCTACCTACGTCCTACGACACTGGCACGAGTGGCATCGCGTCCACCCAGTGTCGGACCGCGTCGACCGGCCTTTTTCTAATCGGACTCAAAGTCTCTTAGATGAAGTGCACGACCCAGATCGGCTGACCCAAGACGTTGACTCCAATGGGATACATTACTTTTTTCATCTTGTTTTATTTTTAGCTTTTAGAAATCGTCCTCAATGTCATCGAATTCAGCGATGAGCGACTCCAAGTCAAGGTCGAAAGTCGGTGACCAGTCCCAGTCCACCTTGACGAATATCGCCTTCTGACAGGGTAGCTTGAACTTTACTACTGACATTTCATCACCCGTTGCGTGTGACTCGTCAGTGAGCTCAAATCCCTTTTTGGAAAGACTCTTGACTTCCTTCTTTGTGAAGGGCACGGAAAAGGCGTCAATGAAATTGGTGAAAATGGAATCCAGTTGAGTCTCTTGGCCGAGTAGTATTGCCTGAAGTACTTCAATCTTTTTTGTGTTTTTCATCTTGTTTGATTTATAGAAGTAAATATAACGAATGCTCCTGACACTAAAAAACTTTTAAGCAACTTTATTTTTCTAGAGACGCCGGATCCTCCGCTTCTTCAGGTTCGTCAATGGTTTCCTGTACTTCTTCGACGGTTTCCTGTACTTCCTCAATCGTTTCTTGCAGGGTAGTGAGTCCGGTAGAGATGAAATTTCTGGTCTCTTCCTGTGCTTCGACTTGGCGGTTGACCCCCATCTGGATAAAGATGCTCAGGTAGATGGCCTCAAGAGAGACGAGCGTCGTCAGCACAAGCATCACGTCCTCTTTTGACACGCCCAGCGGTATGAGCAGCAGCATACCGACGAAGAAGACGGTGTGCAGCACCAGAGAAAGCGGCGTGCCAATCCAGTGGATTATCTTTTCTAGCGGATTTTTAGGTGGCATCTTTTTTAATTTTAGTGTTATCTATTCGGGAGACTCCCCCTTCCTGATGAAGCTCTCTTCGGCTGGGCTAAGAGACCCTTCGCCCCTTAACCAGGCTTCTACCAATTCGGTGCTAGGCCAGCTTTCCCATACTCGACCTGTTCTTTTACACCTGCCCCAGACTCGGGTGCGACCGTCCGGATAATCCTCGGCTAGGACTCCTTTTGCTAATTCGTATGTCATCTTTTTCTTCTTTTTGGTTTAAGTAAATCCTGATTTCTGACGCTAGCCCTCTCCCGCGTCTCCTTTACCCTAGCACAGCACTCGTACTCTTCAAGCTCAAGGAGCCTCTGCATAAGCCAGTCCAGTTCTTCAAGCTGAGAGGCAAGTTCGTGCTTAAGCAGGACGGGTTCCTTGCTGAACAGGTCAAGCGCGACAGCAAGAGACTCGGCTTCCCAGTCTTCCAGCGCCCAGCTGAAGTGGACGAGACTTTCCGGAGTACGGTCAAGTCCGGGTTTCAGAGTCTCCCAGAAGGATTCCAGCTTTGGGTTCATTTAGATCTTAGTTATTAGGTGAGAGCCGTCCCGCATAAAGATGCACTTAAGCTTAATGGTCCTTGCCGTGACAGCGGCATTCGGCAGTATCTCGTACTGGACAGAGACGATCGAACTGTCTTCGTGCAGCACAGTCCGGTTTAGGGTCAGCGGCTCGGGTTCTCCCAGCTCTAGGTAATACTCTCTTATCATTTCTTCGGGACTCATGTGGATCGGCTTTTTTGTTATTTATAAAATACTAAAACCCGGTGACAGGTTTCCAGAAACTGAAAAAGGCTCCCTTTTGGGGAGCCTCTGGCCAGTATTAGATCTACGGAGTAGTCCAGCTATTTGGTGCCGGTCACGGGTCGAGGTATCTTAAAGAATCGGTGTGTCCTTTCGATAAGTTCAGCAGCGGCTTTGGGTTCAAGATTCTTCTCGTCGAAACATTTTGAAAGCCATCGGTCGTACTGTGACTCCCCCAGCCAGGGGCAGTTCGCTTCATAGAACTCTTGGTCGTGCGCCTCCATCACAGCACTAGACCAGCGGTCGTAGTCATCGTCTGGCGGTGACGTAAGGTAGCGGTCTAATCTTACTTTCCAATTCATGCTTTTGGTTTATTAGGTTTTAAAATAGGAGGTCAGGGACGTAGTCGGGTTCGAGGCCTTCCTCGTAAAGAACCTCTTCCGGGTCCTCGCCGTCCCATACCAGTTGCCGCATTTCCCGTATCCTCTGGGTGGCTTCACTTTCTGAAATTTCCTGCGAGTTCATCAGTGCTTGCTTAAGTGACATGTTTTTTTATTTTTGGTGATAAGTAAATATAACTAAAGCCCCTGACACGGAAAAACTTTTTGCTAACTTTATTTTTCAAGAGACTCTACACTGGTAAAGGGATAAATAATAAAAAAATCAAACTAAAATGGCAAATCAATTGGTACGCGTAGACGAGTATCGTTATTCAGATGGGGTAATCTCACCGACTGGACACGGTCTCCGCTTGGTTCCTACAAACATCACTCTTATCTACACAGCAGGTATTGGATCAGACGGACACGAAGTCTTTGAAGTGTCTCTAGCTGGCGGTAAGACAGTTTACACTAACTGGTCTGGAGTAGAGGCAATCAACGGATGGGCACAACCGACTCAGTCAGTTAGCTAAATCTGGTAAATCTTAATTTCTTGCAAGAGCTGATCGTAAGGTCGGCTCTTGCTGTTTAAGAATTCAAGTCCTGCTTGGGGTCTCTGCTAGTCCGGCCAGAGACCTGCTGCTTAGAAAAATTAGGAAGTCGTGCTAGAGACCCCATTGGATTAAGACGCGGCTTGGCTGGCACCTAGCTAGCAGGATCACAGGTCTCTGCTGCACAGCTAGCAGGCTGGGAAGTTAGACCAGAGACCCGCTGCGGATTAATCTAGCAGGTCTAACTAGCCCAGCAGAGACCCTTCGGGCCCGGTCCAGCGCCTGGCTGGCTCCCAGGCTAGCCGGTCTGGCCTGGGGCTTGGTGTCTCCGGCCCTGGGGTACCCTGGACAGGCCAGGCAGGCCCCTGGCGCCTCCTGGGCGCCTCCTGGCAGGGCGCCTGGACAGGCTAGCTGGATGACTATACTGGACCGGCTAGCAAGGGAAGACTTGGAAGACTGGGGAAGACTCAAGTTAAATTTTGTAACTATAGGCCCGGCCAGCGGTCGCTCACTCCTCTCCACTGGGGCCCGGGATCTTGGGACCCCTGCGCGTTTGGATTCAGGTCCCCTCTCCATTAGGAAAAAAATCCCCCATGGCCAGACTGTGCTCCTGGCCTTTTTTGATTTTTAGTAGCATCACGCAAATAAATAACTAAAAAGTACTTAAAAATGAAAATTCAAATTAAGAAATTTGGCCAGTATATTAAAGAGGACAAAGGCTTTAACGGTGACTCTCCTCAAGTAGGAGACGAAGTCTATGTTGTTGGTTTTGCAGACGATGCCGGTGTGGTGATAAATTGCTATGCCGGTTATGGTAAAATAACTGAGGTTATGAGCCATGAAGAATATGCAGTAGTATTTGATTCTATCTATGACGCAGAAGGAACCAGTGATAACGCGCCTGAAGCAATATACTTTAGGGCTGACAATATCCTAGGGGGAGGGCAAGGACAGCCTTGGGCAGTACTTATGATGGGCCTGCAATTCCAGTAAATATTCCTAATTTTATTTTAAAGGGGCCCCAAGTAAGGAGCCCTTTTTTTATGCCCCTCTCCATTGGGAAAAAAATCCCCTGGACTGGCCCACTCGGTTATGCCTTTTTTGTAACCCCGGTCTCCCAGAAAAGTAGGCCCTCGCGCTTTTAAAAAAATCCCCCATGGCCAGCTACTGTTCTCCTGACCTTTTTGTACTTGGCGCGATAAATAATCCTATGAAGCACATTAGACCTTACTCAAGCTTATTACTAGAGCAATCTGGCCTGTCACGATTGAGCCTTGCCAGGAACCCTGACACTCCAGTGGAGACGCTAGTCGAGCTTGCAGCAGACTCAAATCCTGATATAAGATCAGGAGTCGCCAGGAATCCTAACTCTCCCATCAAGACCCTAGTCCAGCTTGCAAAGGACTCAGACTCTCGTGTAAGACAGATGGTCGCCGAGAACCCTAACACTCCGGCTGAGGCTCTAGTCCAGCTTGCAGGGGACTCAGACTCTCATGTGAGACATATTGTCGCCTGGAACCCTAACACTCCGGCTGAGGCTCTAGTCCAGCTTGCAGGGGACTCAAACTCTTATGTGAGACATAGTGTCGCCAAGAATCCTAACACTCCAAAGGAGGCTCTAGTCCAGCTTGCAGAGGACCCGGAATCTGAGCTAAGAGCGGGGGTCGCCGCAAACCCTAACACTCCGGCTGAGGCTCTAGTCCAGCTTGCAGGGGACTCAGACTCTCATGTGAGACATATTGTCGCCTGGAACCCTAACACTCCCATCGAGACCCTTGCCCAGATTGCAGGGGACTCAGAATTTCATGTGAGACATAGTGTCGCCAAGAATCCTAACTCTCCCATCAAGACCCTAGTCCAGCTTGCAAAGGACTCAGACTCTCGTGTAAGATGGATGGTCGCCTGGAACCCTAACACTCCAGTGGAGACCCTTGTCCAGCTTGCAGTGGACCCTAAAGTTAAAGTGAGAGGAGGAGTCGCCAGGAATCATAACTCTCCCATCAAGACCCTTGTCCAGCTTGCAAAGGACTCAGACTCTAGTGTAAGATGGATGGTCGCCTCGAACCCTAACACTCCAGTGGAGACCCTTGTCCAGCTTGCAGTGGACCCTGAAGTTGAAGTGAGAGAAGGAGTCGCCAGGAACCCTAACACTCCAGTGGAGACCCTTGTCCAGCTTGCAAAGGACCCTGAAGTTGAAGTGAGAGAAGGAGTCGCCTCGAACCCTAATACTCCAAAGGAGACTCTCGTCCACCTTGCAGCGGACTCCGACCCGAGAGTCCGCAAAGCAGCGGAAGAAAATCCAAACTTTCCCGAAGATATTACAGACTGGGCGCTCGGTGACTGGTGATAAATATATCTTATATGAAGCACGTAAAGCCTTACACAAGCTTATTACTAGAGCAATCAGACCGGTCAAGAGAGGACGTCGCCCAAGATCCTAACACTCCAGTGGAGACCCTTGTCCAGCTTGCAAAGGACCCTAAAGTTAAAGTGAGAGAAGGAGTCGCCAGGAATCATAACTCTCCCATCAAGACCCTTGTCCAGCTTGCAAAGGACCCTGAAATTGAAGTGAGATGGAGGGTCGCCTCGAACCCTAACACTCCAGTGGAGACCCTAATTGACCTTGCACGTGACCCAGACTCTGACGTAAGACGGAACGTCGCCCGAAATCATAACACTCCAGTGGAGACTCTAGCCCAGCTTGCAGCGGACAGATACTATTTGGTGAGATGTGGCGTCGCTGAGAACCCTAACACGCCAGTGGAGATCCTGATGGACCTTGCAAGGAATAGAGACAGTGAAGTAAGACGGAACGTCGCCGATAACCTAAAGACTCCCGCCGAGGTCCTAGCTGAACTTGCAGAGGACGACGATTACCGTGTGCTATGGAGAGTCGTCGAGCACCCTAACGTGTCAGTGGAGACCCTTGTCCAGCTTGCAGCAAATGGGGACGCTAGTCTGAGACGAGTTGTCGCCAGGAACCCAAACACTCCCATCAAGACCCTACTCCAACTGGCAGAGGACCCGGACCCTAAAGTGAGCCAAAAGGCTCAAGAACACCCGAACTATCCTAATAATCTTGCCGACTTTCTCAAGTTTGACTGGCGATAAATATATCTTATATGAAGCTACACGTCAAATCATATTCACAATTTTTGCTTGAGTCTCGCCTTGAGTTCAATATCACTAATCCAACTGACGAAGAGCTCGGCAAGATCCGTGAGTTTATCAATTCGCCAAGAGTGGATGCCGAGGACCTACACCACCTGGCCAGCAGCCCCATGGCCTTGATTCGCTGGTTGGTCGCCAAGCACCCAGCAACTGAACCCAGGACCCTTGTCAAACTTTTACGAGACTCCGACCCCGATGTCGTAAGAAAGGTCGCCGAGAGTCCCAAGCTCCCTTCCGAGACCCTAGTGGAACTTGCAGAGGATGGAGACTATAAAGTGAGATTTAGAGTCGCTGAAAACCCGAACACTCCGGCCGAGACCCTAGTGAAACTTGCAGAGGATGAAGACGATGAAGTGAGACAGGGCGTAGCCAATAACCCGAACACTCCGGCCGAGACCCTAGTGGACCTTACACGGGATGCCGACAGTGACGTGCGTTTTATGGTCGCCGAGAATCCTAATACTCCAGTGGAGATCCTAGCGAAACTTTCACAGAACTCAGATCGTTCTATAAGAATTGCAGTCTCCGGGAACCCTAACGCGCCTATCGAGTCTCTACTCCAGTTGGCAAAGGACCCAGACTCTGTTGTGAGACACTTGGCTCAAAACCACCCGAACTATCCTAATAATCTAGCGGATTTTCTCAAGTTCGACTGGCGATAAATAATTCTATGAAGTACGTTAAACCTTACTCAAGTTTACTACTAGAGAAATATGACTCGGACCGGGCACTAGCCAGGGACCCTAATGCTCCAGCCGATGTCCTAATGAAACTTTCACAGGACCCTGAGTTGGAGGTACGACTAGAAGTCGTCTGGAACCCGAACGCTCCGGCTGAGGCTCTAGCCCAGCTTGCAGCGGACCCTGAAATTAAAGTGAGACGATGTGTCGCCCGGAACCCGAAAACTCCAGCTGAGGCTCTACTTCAGCTCTCAAAGGAAAAGGACACTAGAGTGAGAGTGGCTATAGCTGAAAATCCCAACACGTCATCGGAGACCCTTGCCCTCCTGTCACAGGACCCAGACTCTTATGTGAGATGGCACGTTGCCAGTAACTCTAACACTTCAGACGAGACGCTACTTCAGCTAGCAAAGGACGCTATATGGAGTGTACGAAAGGGAGTCGCCCAGAATCCTAACGTGCCTATCGAGACCCTACTTCAGCTAGCAAAGGATTTACAGCCTAAAGTGAGCCAGGCGGCTCAAGAACACCCGAACTATCCTAATAATCTAGCTGACTGGCTTAAGTTTGACTGGCGATAAATAACTCTATGCAGATGCATATCAAATCATATTCCCAATTTTTGCTCGAATCAAATGTGAATCCGGTAGATGATCTCAATGCTCTTGTGAGGAATCCTAACACTCCAGCGAAGACTCTTGTCGAGCTTGCAGCAGACTCAAATCCTGATATAAGATCAGGCGTCGCGAATCACCAGAACACACCAAAGAAAGTCCTTGCCGTGCTGGCAACTGACTTTGACCTTCAGGTACGAGTAAGAGTCGCTCAGAACCCTAACGCTCCAGTCGAGTCTCTAATCCAGCTTGCAGAGGATCCGTCCGACCTTGTTCGAATAATGGTCGCCAAGAATCCTAACTCTCCAGGCGAGGTGCTGGGCCTCCTGGCAAAGGACGCTGACTTTGATGTAAGATTGGTGGTTGCCAATCACCAGAACGCGGAACAATCGACCCTAGCCCAGCTTGCAGGGGACCGATTGGCTGACGTACGTCTCCTGGTCGCTGGGAATCCTAACTCTCCAGGCGAGATCCTAGTCCAGCTTGCAAAGGACCCAGACTCTTATGTGAGTTACGCTGCCCTAAATCACCCGAACTATCCGAATAATCTTGCCGACTTTCTCAAGTTTGACTGGCGATAAATAATCCTATGATGCCTGGCGTATTTTCCGGAAAGCTAATAAAGACTAACGACCTTCCAAAAAGGGACGTCCCAGTGGGTCCCCTGCCCATTCCAAAGGTGTCACACCCAGTTGACGCACTAGTTAAAAAATCAGTCGGCGACTTTCCATACGAGCCGAACGGACTCGTCGACTTCGATCCAGCAAAAATAGAATACCTAAAGAGCTAAGAGATTTTTAGGCACCATTGATAAATAACTAAAACACACTTTAATCATGTCATTTATCAATTGGGGACACCAGACTCCCGAACAAAGATCAATAAATCAGAGATTTGAGCTCGATGCTATATACGAACAGGCAGTGCGAATGGCCAGAGCAGGTCAGGCACCCGGCGCAGCTGGCGGCAGCAAGCTACAGAGGACTCCACCACACGTTGCCGGAGTCGACTTTACTATTGAATTTTTTATCAAGGCCGCAAGTTGGAGCAACCCTACATCACACCCACGTCCTTACTCGCTAGGAACTTACCCAGCGCCTAACGCGATCAGCATAGAGAACGGCGGACACCACGCATACTGGTGGTCTAATGAAACCAATCGGGTCGATGGAACAGTCAGCTTTAATACAACTAACTGGTACCACATAGCAGCGACTCGTAATAACGGACTACTACGACTCTACGTTAATGGTTCACAGATTGGATCTGACGCGACCTATAATGACGCGATACCAAGCGGTGGTAATACCTTATACATTGGCGCAGAACCAAAAGACGGAGGCCTCGATAGTCTAGTAGACGGAAAGATCACTAACTTTAGATGGACTGCAAAATGTATCTACACTGAACCTTTTACTACACCTACTGCACCGCTAACTGCCCTGCCTGAAACCAAGCTGCTGCTCCTTGCGACGGATTCCGGTCACTTGCTTACTGATTCCAGTTCCCATGCAAGAACGGTCACTAATGTGAACTCTGCAGTATGGGATGCAGACGACCCGTTCGGTGGTGCAGGCGGTAGCATCAAGTTTGACGGAACACAATACCTCACAGTAGCTGCAAGCACTGACTGGGATCTCTAAAATAAAAAGAATCTTATCCCATGCTTAAGTTAAGAGTCCTATTGCTTACCCTCTTTGTTTTTACAGTGGCTGCAACCCAACCCTCTACTAAAATAAAGATAGTCCAGAAACCGCACTACACGGTCGGTTACTCAGAGGAATTTAGGGAGCCTGTTTGGGTAGAGTATGAAGTGTTATGCACCGAATCCAAATACTCACGCAAGGGGCTTGATTTTAAACCTGAGCCCGGGCTCATAACTACTGGCAATAAAGACTATGCGGATAACGAGTGGGACAAGGGACACATGGCGCCAGCTGCAGACTTTGACTGCGACTCGCTAGCTCTCATTGCGACCTTTTCCTATGCGAACTGCGCGCTACAGCAGGAGAACTTAAATCGTGGAACGTGGAGGTTTCTTGAGGATCACGAGCGTAAGCTTGCTCAACAGTACCCAGTGATGGTCAGGATCGATGTTGATTTTAGCGGCCCAGCAAAGAAGGTGCAAAGCGGGGCCAGGATCCCTACTGGTTTTTGGAAGACTCTACACTATGCAGAGCACGAGGAGAAATACTACTTTACTAACACCAAGCCAAAAAGCTCAAAGTTTGAAGATTACCTTATAGAGAAAAAGTGATCTCTTCTGATGAATTTATCAAGTGGAGCTTAGCCCTCATTTTTCGCATCGCTATCGCATATCTCTGACTTGCCCAACCTGTGCCTTTTCCGTGCTGGATCCCAATCGCTTCAAATTCCATTGGGCCGTACCCGTCAAATCCATGCCTCTTTCTCACAATTGACCTCTCGTCTGGGCTGAGTACCTCAAGTATCTCGTCGATCTTTTCCCTAAATTCAAGCTGTTGCATCGTCACTTCAGTCTCTGACTTGACCTCTATCCACTCGATTGGATCGTATGACTCAGGGTCGTCAGTCACTAGGGGCACGGCATGATCCTTTACTTCAAGTATGAGTCTAAGCTTGTCCAGATCAATCGGCTCTCCTATTTTGATTAGCTCATCTTCGATTTCGTTTAAGGTAGGGGTTCGATCAAACTTTTGTTCAAGCTTTGCCTGCACCCTTTTTACCTTTCTAAGGTCGTTTTCGACGTGCAACGGCAGGTGAACCACTCTATTGTACTTTAGGTAGTATTCAAGAATCTCGTTACGAATCCAGAAAACTGCATACGTTATGAACTTGAATCCGCGAGTAGGATCAAATTTTTGCGCTGCACGGATAATTCCGATATTGCCTTGGGCAATGAGCTCCTGCACTAGGACTGGATCTGATGTGTAATTTTTTGCTACTGACACCACGAACTTGAGGTTTGCCTCGATCAGCTTGTCCATCGCGGCCTTGTCGCCGGCTTTTGCTCTGGTTGCCAGGTCAACTTCCTGGTCGATAGTTAATCTCTTGATTCGGTCAATCTCATTAAAATAGGTGTTAGTACCCTTCAGCTTATTTAGTTTTCGGTCAGCTGATATTTGTATGTGTTTCATCATGTTTGAAACTAATACTCAAAATAGAAGCAATTTTTAAAATCGATTTGAAATAAATAATATAGTATAGAGCACTTCAAATAAATTCATTTCAATGATTGTTAGAGACGTAGAAAAATGGTTTTCATTAAACCTCGATCTCCAATCGAGAATGATTTACATGGGAAGCATGCACACTCACGAAGACGGAAGCGAAGGCGGAGTCGATCACAACATGACTGAGTGTTTCATCAAAGGCATGCACGTCCTTGAATCCAAGAATAAGAAACCTATAACCGTCATAATGAATAATCCAGGAGGTGACTGGTACCACGGAATGGCGATCTACGACGCTATTAAATATTCAAACTGTCACATCACCATAAAAGTCTACGGCTATGCCATGAGCATGGGTAGCGTAATACTGCAGGCGGCAGATGAGAGAATAATGATGCCCAATTCAAGATTCATGATACACTACGGCACTGACGGTATCGCTGGACACACCAAGATCTTTGAAAAGTGGGCAGACGAGTCCAAGAGAAACAACTGGATCATGGAGAACATCTATCTTGATTCAATGCTTGAGAAAGAGGAAAAGGAAGGGGGCGGTCACCTTGCAGGTGCAATATCGAGGATCCTGGCCAAACAAAAGACCTTTGAGATAAAGTCAATACTACCAGAGGCAAAGATAACTTTCTCAGAAAAAGCAGAGGAAAAAAGGGAACAGCTTCGCCTGCATTTGGCCAATCTTTTAAATTATGACACAATACTTTCGCCTGAAGAAACGATAGATTTAGGCTTTGCTGATAAGATATTTGAGCGTTTGCCTTAATCACTAGATAAATAATAAAAAACTTTCAGAAATGATTTTAAATTTTAAGAAATGGAGCGCTTTACACGAGCAAGTTACCCATGAAGTTTCAGCAATGGATCCAGAAGCAAAAAAGGTATTTGAGATATTTAATACTGAATATCTTCCGACTCTTACTGGAGATCCAACAAATATGACAATTGCTGACTATATTGCAAAGCTAAAAACTCTAACTCTCGATTCGTTTAACGGAGCAATACAGTTCTTTACAGATAAAGGATATAAACAGCCAAATGAAGCAATCACTAAGCTTCAGCAATACCTTATGTCAAAGACTGAAATTAAAACTTTCACTACTGCTGAAGATAAGACTGAAAAATTCGATGATGGTAAACTCGGTAGAGCTACTGCAAATGCGTTAGTTCAGTATAGAATAATAAAATACAGTCACGCATCAGACCAAAATAAGACGGTAGGAGCTACTACTGCAACTGCTGCGCAAATTCATCAAGAACCAGGTCAAAACGTGCCAGCGGCAAAGGTCGCTACTCCTTCTGATGTTAAGACTGGAACCGGAACTCAATATGTTCCTTAATTGTGAGCGTCTAGCGCAATAAAGTAAACATATCCTTTTACTTGAATAATTGTTTCTTCCAAAGTTGCCGGATCTATTCCAGCGACATCATATAATTCACTTCCAATAACGTTCGCAACACCAGCGAACGTTACTTCTTTCATAAGCATCATTGAATTATGTGCCGGTGAATTCTTCCAAGAGTTAATCGCACGGTTTGCGACTTCCTCATCGCTCACAAAGGCAACAGTGTCTCCGACCGCTACAAGATTTTCAGCTTCGTATGAGTTAGTATCAGTTACGCAAATTCCCTGTCTTGAAAAACGCTTAACAAAATTTGGTTCCAATTTAAAAGTCGGACTTACACTATCTATTTGATCGTGGATTACTGCTTTAAGCAGCTTTATATATTGTGCTTGGTTTTTTGCTACTCGATAGCCTTGATCACTCCAGAAAAGCGGCTTTATTCCTTTTTTAGCGCGATACTCATTGACTTTATTGAAGATCAAAGTGTCAAGGTGAGTCTGTGCGTTTGCTGAGATAGTTACCGCAAAGAATGCTATTGCAATTAACTTTTTCATGATTTTAGGTTTAATGGTGTATAATTAAAATACTACAATATCGTTACTTATTAAATAAATAATAAAAAGTTTCACGATGATTTTAAATTTCTCAAGATGGAAGGCAATAAATGAACAAAAGGCTAAGCCTAAACAAACAATTACACCCCTTCCAGTAAAAGCGCCATCTCTTGATCCAGAAATAGCGAACTTTCTGATGATGTTTAATTCTGAGTTTTTGCCTACTTTACTTGGAGGATCAGCTGCTGTTTCTAAAATGACTGTCGCCCAATATATTGATGCACTTTCCAAATTAACAAATGATCAACTTAATTCGGCAATTCAATTCTTTACAAACAAGGGATATAATCAAAAGGGAAAAGATGGAAATCCTGACATCAAGAAGTTTCAAGAGTTTTTAATGAGTGACACCAAATACAAGACATATACTACTCGTATCGGTAAAACCAGAGCGTTTAACGATGGAGTATTTGGAATTCATACTTCTCACGCATTGATTGACTATGGAATTGATAAAATGAAGGCGCATCCAGAAGATCTAAATAAGACAGTTGGCTCTTTACGTGAAGTTGGAAATTCAAGTGAACCTAAAGTTAAGGCAGCAGTGGTCAATACTCAGACTGACATAAATACTGGAGTTGATACTCAAAAGATACCTTAATCATCTATACGCGTCTAACGCAATATAATAAGCTTTTCCTTGAAATATTGTTTCGTAGTCTTCAAACATTATTGGATCAAACCAACGTTTTACGAATTCTTTGCCGATCGTGTGAGCGACTGCTGCATATTCAAGGTCGATTCTCAGCATCATTGCATTGTGTTCAGGCGACTCTTTCCATCCAGAAATAGTCTCATTTGCAACTTTCTCAAGACTTTCAGTATAATTATCAGTAGTATCTACATATACTAAAAGATTCTCAGCAATCGTCCAGGTTTTACCGGATATGTTAACTCCTCCCTGCTTGAATCTTTTTTGAAAGTTTGGTTCAATTTTAAAACTTGAATCGTTTACTGAGCTATCCGTCTGATAGTGAAAAATATATTTTATACGATAGCAATATTCTACCTGGTTTTGTGCAACACAAGTAGCTGATTCTGACCATTTTAGTGAAGACAAGCAATTTTCAGCGCGATATTCATTTACTTTATTGAATATTAGAGTATCAAGCTTTGTTTGTGCATGAACTGTTATAGTTACCGCAAAGAATGCTATTGCAATTAACTTTTTCATGATTTTAAGTTTAATGGTGTATAATTAAAGTACTACAATTGGGCCCTACATTAAAGATAAATAAAAAAAAGAATTTCGAATAATGAATCACATAGTATCGGACTTTTCAAAATGGAAAGTATTAAACGAAGCTGAATTTCCAGGCAGAACAAAACAGACTGCAGGATTCGGTCAAAAGGTCGTAGGTATTCCAGTTGACGAAAAAAGCTTTAAAATCAAGATAGTTCACGATCTTAGAGTAATCGATGAGGCAACTGGTAAAATCACTCAAAACGGGTGGAACAGCATACTTACTTGGATAAAAAATCAGCCAAAGTGGCTTCCATACTATCCTGGTCTAGGGGATCTTAAGAATAACTTTGTGATATACCATGTCGACAAGGATAACGCGAACAAGCAGCTAATAACGTTCACCATATCGCCAAGATCAGAAGCCCCAGGCCTACCTGCAGATCGTACAATTATTACCCAGGAAGAAGTTAAGAGCCTAGTGACAGATTCAGCAAAAGCGAGCATCCTTACTCAAACTGTATCTACCGCAAATGCATCGGCTACTGGAAAAGCAAGCGTATCGCAAGCTCCAGTAAAAATCACTACTCCAATCGCTCTAAATAATATTGCTAAAGTGACTTCAAAGGATCCTGCATTTTCTCCAATCAAGAAGGCGTATTTTGCACTATTGAAAGACCCTAAACTGAGCTCAAATCCGATATTTGCAAAAGTAAAGGCTGAACTTAAAGCTGGAACTCTTGGCGACGCTTCTGCGAATTTCGTCAAAGGAATTATTGCCGGATTCAGCATCAAAGACGAATATGGCGATCCGGTTGAGTCGATTGACCAGAATGTAGTTGATAAAATGCTTACGTTAGGCACTCCAGCAAAAGCGGCAGAAAGTCCTGCAGTTGCTAAAAACGAGAGCCGTCTCTACGAACAGGAGACTGCACCTCTACCTGCCGACTTCAACACTGATCTATTCTTAAAGGCAGTAGGCGGAACATCTGCAGCTACTGGAGACATTAAGCTTCCAGAAGGTGGACTTAAGAAAGCAAATGTACCACAGGGGGATGAAACACTAAAAAAGATTCAACAGCTAATAATCGACAAATTTAGCAAAAAATTAGCAGGTTCTGACCTATACGTCGCATTTGCAAAATACGGAGCAGATGGAGTGTACGGGCCGACTACTGAAAAGATGATCGCAGCCCTTAAATCAGGGTTCGGTCTAGCTGATAAGACTGGCACTACTATCACTTCTGAACTCGTTAATAAGCTACAGACTGAAAAGATAGATGAGAGTTATCTTAATCTTAACATGCGCATTTTTGAATCATTTGATTCAAACGCATTTACGTCAACTGCAAAATCATATTCTGCTACCTCTACTTCTGCAAAATCATCGACTCAGTCTTCTGCAGGTACAGCACAATCTACATCGACTACTGGTAAATTTACCCGCACAAAAGAGGATGACCAACTTGCAATAGATGCAAGCGAAGCAATCCAAAATAAGTTTTCAGACGAGGCATTTTGGAAGCCTGCAAAAGGTGTTATTAATGATGATGAAGTTAAAGGAGAAAGACTTTATAATAATTGGTTTGTTAAGACAATAAAGGCTCAATACATTGATAAGATGAAGCCTAATGATCCAAACAAAGCGTTATTGCTTGCAGCGGATGCAGTAATTCGTAAGAAAATACTAAAGGAGTTTACTGCAGATAAATTAGAGAGCATTGCAAAGGGCGCTCTTGCAGCATATGCAGCGGCATATGTTGTGCCTTTCCCTGTAGTAGCAGCAGGTCTAGGCGTCTACGGCATATATAAGTTAAGCACAGGATCTACTGCGGATTGGACAATCGATACAGTTGATGGACCTTTAAAATATTCGGTAGACTGCGATTTTTAACATGCCAGCAAAATCAAAATCACAACAGAGGCTTTTTGCAATGGCTCTTGCTCAAAAGAGGGGTAAAATGAAGGGCGCAAGTAAGAAGGTAAAAGAGCTTGCAGAGGAGATGCCAGAAAAGGAACTTGAACTCTTTGCAAAGACGAAACACAAGGGCCTCAAAGAAAATTTTATCCTTACTTTTTCTGAATTTGTTAACGAAGCAACGGTCGACAAGGAAGGAATTCACGGACTTGAATTTACGCCAGAAGAAGAGCTTGAGATTGTAGCATACGAAGACATCGCCCAGATCGTGCACTTTCTTAGAAGGCTCGATGGAGAAGGCGTTAGCTATAGAGTAGACGGCGGATTCATCTATTTTAAGTTTGCGTTCAATGATGCTGAATACATTATTGAAATTGATCTTGATTCAGACACTTGTAGCGTTGCGCGAATATATCACACAAAAGGAGCAATCGTCTATCGCGGCTCTGCTCTAGAACTTCTAGATCAGCTTGCAGTACATGGATTAGATCTTTTAAAAAATCAATAATTTTCATGCTACTTAATTTTTCAAAGTGGAACAGGATAAATGAATCTGCTCAGCCTGATGCAGTGTATATTACAATTAATTTAGATTATAATTTTAGTGTAAAGGAAGCCGTTAAAGTCGCAATAGCTAAACTATTTGATAGTGTAAAGTCAGTTTGTAAGCTCGATAACATTACTGAAAACTCTGTAAAAATATCGCTCATTGAAAATGATACCGAAACTTCTTTTTCAAGTATTGGAATTGATTTAACCCTAGAGATTCCTTATAATCCGCACACTACTCCAATGTATGAAAATCAGATTGCCCGTGTGATCTATTCAAAATTTCAAAGGTATGAACCGCAAGTTAGCAAAGAACAGACGAACGAGCACATTATATTTTCGTTAACTGGAGATGCAGTAACTCTTAGTGATGATGATATAATTGCTGACATCATAGACGCATCGGAATTTAACAGGAGCATGGCTGTCCGCGGCATTAGCCTCAAGGAAGCAGAAGAGGTCTTTACTCCCGATAATATTGAAGAGGCTTTTTTAACTATACCTTTTGTCGGTCAACCCAAAGTCATCTCTAAATTTGAGTCAGCACTTTCGCCTTTAATTAAAAAGGAATTATCAATAATGGTCTTAGAACAAGCTAAGCCGTTTAATAGAAAACCGGTATACCTCAAAGAGTACGCCGAAAATATTGAAACCCAGCTAAATTATTTTGAGAGTTTAGCAGATCGTTTGAATTCAGTTGACATAACTTCTCCAGAAAAATTAGAAGTTGTAAAAAAGATATTTGAACTTCAGGTACAGTTAGGAAAAGTGTTTTCTAAACATTCAGTTGAACGTAATGTCGCAATTGATGCACTACTTCGTTCGTATGATATTATGCAAAGTTTAGGAATAACAACAGACGACATAACCAAAGCGGTCGGCAAACCTAACAAATAAAAGAGGGAGTCATATGGGCTTCGATCCCATTGCCTCCGGGACCACAACCCGGCACTCTACCAATTGAGCTAATGACTCCATGTGAAGGGAATATGTTTGACTCACCCCTCTATGGCTGACAGCCTACATCAACAGTCTTTTTGCGGAAAGAGTGGGATTTGAACCCACGCGCCAGTTACCCGACCTAACGCTTTAGCAAAGCGTCCTCTTAAGCCATCTTGAGTACCTTTCCAAATTATATTTCGTTCTTTTCAAACTGATCTTTCGAGGCAGTGCCAATTGGAACAAACAGAGAAAACCCGTCGTCGTCTTCAAAGTGATTACAGTAGTCGATGAAAGTCTGGTTGAACTTGGTTCTCCAGTATTCAAATCGACCCATTTCAGAATTCCATCGAGCGACTTGCGCTCTGCGATGGGATCCCACGTAATGCTCTCCATCCTTTAGGGCCTCCTTGGGAATAGCTCCAGATGAGATGAGTTTCTTTACATAAAACTCTGACCATTCCCTTGGATCGTCTACCTGAGGCAGAATAGGAACTTGGTGCACCTCATCGAACCTAGGAAGATTATTCCAGCGATCGAGCAGCTCTTTTTTCTTAGCGAGTTGTATTTCAGCCTTTTCCTTTTCAGCAAAGGCAGTAAACTCAGCGTCCGACATTTCGGAGATCTTTTTTCCATGACTATTGGTTTTCGGCGGAGAGTGAGGGAATCGAACCCCCAAAGCTTTTACACCCAGCTGTTTTCAAGACAGGTTCCTCGTCCATTCGGGCACTCTCCATTATTGATTTTTATGCAGCAACCAGAGAATTTATGACCTCTTGTACTACCTTCGGGTCAGCCATTCCTGGAAACTTCTTATTGAACATTCCCATGCTCTGTCCCACCTTTTTGTTATGCGGTTCTTTTTCGCCAAAACCAAGTAGGATCGTACGCAATTCAGACTCAATCTCTTCGCGAGACATTTGTTTTGGAAGGTATGCTTCAAGAACCTTGAGCTCTGCCGCCTCCTTTTCAACAAGATCAGGTCGGCCGCCCTTCTCAAATTCGCCGATCGATTGCTTTCTCTGTTTCACCGAAGCAAGTATCACCTTTAGCACTTCAGCATCAGTAAGTTCCTGATTCTTATTTGCCTTTTCGGCTTCAGTGATCTTTGCCTTCAGCATGCTCAGAGCAGACTTTGCCTTTTCTTCTTTTGCTTTAAATGCAGTCATAAAGTCCGCATAGATTGTTGCTTTTAGTGACATTGTTTTTGTTTTTAAGTAGGCAATCCCAGGCTCGAACTGGGCACCTCCGACGTATCAGATCGGCGCTCTAACCAAATGAGCTAATTGCCTATATGGACTCACTGGAGACACGAACCAGTCTTCTGGGTTGCGAGCCCAGCGTGCGATCCTCCCCACACCTTTTTGTCCTAGTTATTTTGGGGAAGCCGACTCAGTGACGAGCTGAATCGTTGGGTGGTCATCCCACCTCCCTCAAGTGGAGAATGCGAGAGTCGAACTCGCTGCCTCCTGCTTGCAAAGCAGGCGCTCTAGCCAAGTGAGCTAATTCCCCATAGTTATTGTTGTCCCTCAAGGATTCGAACCTCAATTATCTGAGCCAAAATCAGATGTCCTGCCATTAGACGAAGGGACAATTATGAATCCGCTAGATTCGTTGGCGGGCACAGCAGGGATCGAACCTGCGGCCAATCGGTTAACGGCCGATTGCTCTACCTCTGAGCTATGTACCCAATTTATTTTTTGCACGAACGGAGGGATTCGAACCCCCATCAACGGTTTTGGAGACCGGTATGCTACCATTGCACCACGAACGTATTTAAGAGGTCTCGACTGGGATCAAACCAGTGTATCAGCTTTTGCAGAGCTGCGCCTAATCACTCGGCCACAAGACCATGGTGGGGAAGGGTATCTCTCAATACCAAACGTCAATTTTACAGATTGATTGCGAAGTAACTCTATCTGTTGCTATCGTTTCCGAAGAATGTGCGACAAAGTGTTTGTTTTGCATTCTTCCCCATGTTATTTTGATCTAAGGAGGCCTTATCGTTCCTATATGTGGCTGAGTTTAACTCTATCGTCTAAAAGGACGAACCATCATGTGTCGGCCGCTACGCGTTTACACTATTAGATCTTGTGTCCGAAGCGGGATTCGAACCCGCACGATAAAAACCGCCACCTCCTCATGATGGTGCGTCTACCAATTTCGCCACCGGACATTTTGTACCCAGGGTCGGACTCGAACCGACACGTCAAAGACACCAGATCCTAAGTCTGGCGCGGCTGCCATTACGCCACCTGGGCAAGTAGGACAGCTGAGCATTTACAGAGGTCCGTCACCGTGTAGTACCCCTTCTCTCAGTCGACCGTCGTCAACTTACCTATGGCACTCTCTACCACCTCAGCTTATTTAAGTCCTTAGTCGGGATGAGAGGACTCGAACCTCCGGCGTCTCGGTCCCAAACCGAGTACTCTACCAACTGAGCTACATCCCGATAACTGACACATCACTTAATTTGACTAGTGGGATTCGAACCCACCTCCCCGGCGCCAAACGCAAATGCTAAGCCGGTGCACTGTCCGCTGTGTTATAGACTAATTAGTCTATGTGCCTTACTCTGTTACTTACTCCCTTCTTTTACTTAGCTAGACCTACTAACAGTATCATCATCTGCAACCTGTCCGGACCTTTCATCCGGCTCGCGGTTTTTAAAGCCTTTGCGTGTGTTATTGCAAATGACTCTAAAGCTTTCATTCTAACTTTTCATTGAAGTGCTTTCAGCAACATTTCAATTTCTTTTGTTCCAATATTTCAAAGATCTTCAGTACCTCGAGCGGGAATCGAACCCGCACCTACTATCTTCGATCGGTTTTTGAGACCGACGCGTCTACCGATTCCGCCATCGAGGCAGTTTGTAGTCCCGAAGGGATTCGAACCCCCGACCGTCTCATTAGAAGTGAGATGCTCTATCCAACTGAGCTACAGGACCATTAGTACTCGAGGCGGGAATCGAACCCGCACGGAAAAATCCACCAGGGTTTAAGTCTGACGTGTCTACCTATTTCACCACCCGAGCATTCGTTAAAGAACGTTAGTGACCTCGTAGGGACTCGAACCCTAAACCTTCTGATCCGTAGTCAGATGCTCTATCCATTGAGCTACAAGGCCGTATTCAGCAGTTGGATTCCAGACCAACATCTATCTTCTAAGCGAAGACCGGTTTTTATATCGAGACGTCTCTCGAGGCAATTAACCCATACTGATTGGTGGAAAGGGTGAGAATCGAACTCACATCGCCGGATTTTCAGTCCGGTGCGAACTGACCAACTGCGCTACCTTTCCAAGTGTGAGTATAACAGGATTCGAACCTGTTCAGCTAATGCAACGGTTTTACAGACCGCCCCGACTCTCCAACTTCGGCGTATACCCATATGTGTGGTCCCTACTGGACTTGAACCAGTGACCCTCTGATTATGAGTCAGATGCTACTAACCATCTGAGCTAAGGGACCAATATTCAAAGAACATTATTAAGCCTTCCTACTAGAGGCCAGTGCATTCCTAAAATCGGTTGTGTAAAATTATGGATTTGAGATATTCACTGGCCAGGGGATCAGAATCGGCTTAGTGAATTATGATTCGACAAGCCTAGCTGCCATGCTAACGGTTGGCACGGTCTATAAATTCGTATGTAGGCTTGCTTTTTCATTTTGTTTGACTTTAATAGTCTTAGTTATTTATACAATATTTTACTAAAGAGTTTCACTTTGTGTGAAAATAAATTACTTTTTATTTGAGAGCCTCATGACAGATTCGAACTGCCGACCCGCTCATTACAAATGAGCAGCTCTACCACTGAGCTAATGAGGCAGTGGAGTCGCAGGAGGGCAACGGTAATCAAATACTGGAGTTACCTTTCTGCGACTTAGTGATCCCAGATGGATTTGAACCACCGACTTCTTCCACGTCAAGGAAGCGCTCTCCCGCTGAGCTATATGACCGGGTTGCACCGTTGTCACAAGGGTTTAATTTCATCAGCAGAACACGGCACAACTTTCTGCAAACTACTTCCTTGCTTGGAGCGGAAGACCGGGCTTGAACCGGCCACCCCGACCTTGGCAAGGTCGTGCTCTACCAAATGAGCTACTTCCGCGTGTGGGTAGGTTCAGACGCGTTCTGCCTACCGAGACCTTGCAGTCGAATTTCATCAGAGCATGCAAGACACTTAACTTACCACTGAGCTACTAGAGCGTCAGTGAGACTTGAGTCTTTACTTAACCCAATCAAGCTCTTGAAAGTCGGCGCGTGTGGCTCAACTCTCAATTTCATTCGAGCTTCAGCTGGGGTCTGGTTGTCCTTTTTGCTGTTGCACTTTGAGCAACAAGTAACTAGGTTTTCCCAGCTATTTTTACCTCCTCTGGACTTAGGCAAGATGTGGTCGATTGTCAACTCATCTTTGGATCCACAGTAGCCACAACGATATCCGTCGCGCTTGTAGATGTTTTGCTTAGTGAGGCTCATCTTCCGATGAGGAAGGTAAATGTACTGCAAGAGTCTAATTACCTTTGGTCGAACCTCAGTAAGCACTGCAGAGGTCAGGTTGTTTTCTTCGTCTAATGTAAGAACTTCTGCCTTTCCTTTGTAGACCAACTTACAGCCCTTCTTAAAAGAAGTCATGTTGACAGGCTGATAATCTGCATTAAGAACCAATACTCTAAAATCGCTTAACTTCATCATGACTCTCTTTGTTTTTAATGGTGTGCACCCACCAGGATTTGAAGCTGGGATCATCGCCTTAAGAGGGCGCAGCTTTACCGCTCAGCTATAGGTGCATTGTAATCAGTGACTCCGGTTGGATTTGAACCAACGACCCATACATTAAAAGTGTATTGCTGCTACCAACTGAGCTACGAAGTCATTCACCACGTAACTCAAAGGCTACGTGCTCTTACCGTTTATATTTTCGCTTTCGCTTCATTTTTTTTAATTACTTTCTTTTAAGTAGTCCCTAAGGGAGTCGAACCCCTGACCTATTGCTTGTAAGGCAACCGCTCTGAACCAACTGAGCTAAGAGACTATAAACAAAAAACCTCGAACTTTTGTGGTTCGAGGTTCTCTATATAGTTATTTTTACTGTTAACTTATTCGAACCTCGTTTTTTCCTGCACCAGTTGATTTTAGTGTAGACACAAACTTCACTCCTGTTGGAATGTGATTCCAGCTGCATGAGTGATTTGATATGTTACGATAGTTTTTCATTACTTTATTATTTATACACCAAACTCAAATAGAGTTTCACTTTTTGGTTTTTTATTTTTAACTCACGGTGCCCGCTTTTTAGATAAATCATAGGTCAATGTTGATCTGGTCAACTCCGCTGCACCCAGGTAGTTGCATCTCTACCATCTGCTAGCGAACTCCGTGAGTTAATTTAGTACCGCGTAGGGGAGTTGAACCCCTCTTCCCTCCGTGAAAGGGAGATGTCCTAGCCGATAGACGAACGCGGCATTTAAAAAAATCAGAGAAAGTTGCGAGAGTGGTTTTTCGTTTTTATGCTGCCATTTACACCATACTGAGATTGCTCTCCGCACTGGGATTCGAACCCAGACCTTCTGATTAATAGTCAAATATTGAAGTAACTCTCACGTTACTACTGATTTATGTCTTTGAGTAAACCCCTTCTTTGTTAGAAGACTTACGTCTACTCTCCGTTGTTGCGAGGGTAGGATTCGAACCTACGACCTTTGGATTATGAGCCCAACGAGCTGGCCACTGCTCTACCTCACGATGTTATTTTGATGTTTGTAACAAAGTACAAAACTATCTAGAGCGGAAGACCGGGCTTGAACCGGCCGCCTATAGCTTGGAAGGCTATCGCTCTACCAAATGAGCTACTTCCGCAAATAAACTGAAGAAAATCGGTAAGGTATGTTTGGATGAAAATATTGGAGTTGAACCAATGACCTTTTATTGGAATATAAACGCTCAACCAACTGAGCTAATTTTCGAAGTAACCTTATCCATTGCTATCAGTTTTATAAATTTAAGACGAGAAAATGAGTAGAGCGTTGTTTCTGAAAAACAAATTATGAATTTGTCGACTTAACCATTTGTCTAATTTTCCCAGTGAGAAAATATTGGATTCGAACCAATAATTGCGAAGTAACTCTATTCTTGCTACGTCTTTAATAAAATATCAGGAGGAAAGTGTAAGAGTATTCGGCTTTCGCCGCTCGACGGGGATTGAACCCGCAACCCATTTTTCCCAAAAAAATTGTGCTACCAATTGCACTACGAAGTAACTCTTACGTTGCTACCTGATTATGTCTTTCAAAGAACTTTGTGTCTTTCGACATTTTGTGACTGGGTAGAAGTCTCCTCCATCCCAGTCTAGTGTTGTGACTGATTAGATCACAATCTTCTTCACCTTTTCGAGGTGGTAGTTCGGGTTGAACTCGCTCTTCGCGATGTCATCGAACATTGAGTATCCGTAGCCGTAGTAGAAACGAACCTTATCTCCTGCGAGTTGAGCTGTTCCGTATGCGGCTAGATCCACTGAGTAAACGTATGGGCTTCCGCATGCCTTGACATATCTTTCGTATGCCTTGTAGCTTGAGCCACGGTTACATTCGTTATCTGAGAGTATGAATACTCTATCGTACTTTGTGCCAGATCTTTGAGCTACATTCCATGCAGTTTCAAGGCTTGTTCCTCCCATGTCTCTCTTCATTGCGTTAGCAATAGTGAAGACGTCTGCATTTGCATTGTATTTAGCGTACTCTGCATCAGATCCAAAGCGAATAATATCCGCGTTTGTTGCTTTTGCTATCGTTGCTGCAATCAGCGCTGCCTTATCCAAGCATGAGCTCTTGTATCGTGTCTTCTTGTTTGGATCGACTACTTGTGTACCCATAGATCCAGAAAAGTCAACCATGATCAGGTTTCTGCCAGGAAGCATTTCTGCTAGGTTCGGCACTGCCGCTTCGTATCCCTTCAAAAGAGCTTGAGCGATCTTACGAGATTCCATGTTGCTGAACTCAGAGGTTAGGACTTCGTGAGCCATATCGATTTGGTACGGCATGATCTTTCCCTTACGGATCGCTACGCCATCAGAAAGTAGATCGCATAGTGCAGTGATTGCCGCAGCCTTTGCATCATTTGTTATGATGTTTCTGATGTTGCGAAGTGCTGCAAGGATACCCAGCTTTCCTTCTGTCAAGAGAGCGTTCCAGTTTTCAGCCTTAGCTTCCTTTAGGACTTTTTCCGCTTGAGTTTCAGTAAGCTTACCTGCCTTTACGGCCTTTGCAACTTCTTGACCTGCATCAGACTGAGCAACTTCCCAAGTGTCGGCTGACACTGGCAAGCCCTTCATGATCGCTGAAAGCACTGAGACCTTTTCGCTATCAACCTTTGCCGTTGCCTTTGACAGGCTAGGGTTAGGGTGAACTAGGTTAGCAACGTCGATCAGATCTCCCTTGTATTTCAATAGAGAGTATGCATCTAGCTTTTCAAGAGCATCCTTGAATCCTTTCTTCATTGCGTTTGTCACAGCAGTCTTGTTCATTGCTGAGAAGCAAGCAACAATTTCTGACATGTCATCCGGTCTGAAGATAGTACCGCCTGATTGAGTCTTCTTGTTCCACAGTGAGTAGAAACGCTTTGCCCAGTCTTTTCCTGCACAGTGTGGTGCAAGGTAGCTTGCGGCTAGGTGGTTTACTGAACGCATACCTTCACCGACGCAACGTGAATACACGATGCACTGTGCTACTAGATAAGCGTCTTCCTTTGCACAAACATCCACTAGACCCTTGAGCTCTTTCATCGTTTCGTTTTCAGAACGATAAAACTGGTTCTCGAGTTTGAGAGTGTTTAGCATTGTCAAGAGGTGAAGCCACTTATCCATAGAATAAGCTGCGTGACCTTGACGGTTCTTGGTGTCTGGCTTAGGCAGGGTTGCTGCTTCAACCAGCTTCGCATCAGGCTGCATACCAGCGAGCGTGTTGCGAAGATTTTGGTTTCTAAATTTTGCCATAATTTTTAGTACAAGGTTTTTATTTGGTAAACTTGATTTAGTTTAATAAACTTACTAAGTTTATTGTCGCTATTTCAAGTTTATTGAAAAAATTTATTCCGCTTCTGAAAATAGTTGTAACACTATTCTTAGATTCTTTTGTTCGTTGCCGACCCTCTCATATGCAATCTTTGACAATTGAATTTGATTTTGTATGGCTGCTAGTTTTGACTTTAATTCAATTAGGTCAAACTCACCAGTACAGGCTTCGACGAATGCAGCTTCTCTAGCATCTGCATTTGAGTAGACTTTCTTACCGCTTTCGTCCAGCTTATTTGCTATAGACATCTTCAGTTTAGTCTCGATCTCAGAGATCTCGTTCTCGATCTTCTGAGCCTCTTGGCTCTTTTCCAAGATTATGAGTTGTGTGTCTGCCATTTGTTTTGGCATCGCTAACAACTGGTTGCTTAGTTCTCTTAAATTATTATCCATGTGTAGATAATACTAAATTCTCCTAGCTTTTAAAAAATTAGTCAGAGAAAGTTGCGAGAGATTTTTCTTTTACGTGCTCTACCAGCTGAGCTATCTCCCCAAGTTAAAAATTAAGAATTTCTTCTTAGTGGGGAGAGATGGATTCGAACCACCGACACCGTCCTGATAATGGATTTCGAAGTAACTCTCACGTTACTACTGACTTAGTTGCGGGAATAGGACTTGAACCTATGACCTTTGGGTTATGAGCCCAACGAGCTACCAACTGCTCCATCCCGCGATGTTATTTTCGTACCGAGAACGGGGTTTGAACCCGTTACCTCAACATTATGAGTGTTGCGCTCTACCAACTGAGCTATCTCGGCATTTTTAAAGAACTTTAGATAATAAATCAAATTTTCTCCATACTTCAAGAGTATGTCCCGCTTCTCTTACCGCATTCCACTTTAGTTTATCATTATCAGTTTCTCTTCCCTTAACTTCGATGAACTTAATACTTCCATCAGGTAGTGTAACTGTAAAATCAATTAAGTATGTGTGCTTTTTTCTATCGATCCCTATATAGGATATTCGATTTACTGCATATTCCCATTTAAAAATTTCACCTCTTTCTTTAAGTAGATCTAGCTTTTTACAAGCAGCGAGTTCATACGTTCCTTGAACTTTTATGTCTTTGTAATTGAGCCACTTGGTAGTTCCACCAGCAATTCGATTTTTACCTAAAGCATAAGATCTTTTGTTTATTTCAGACCACTTGCTCTTTGAGATTTTAGAATGACTATTTTTCCAACCAATATCTTTTGCTGCGCATGAAGATGAACAATACATTTGCCTACGCTTATTCCAAGCAACAGCAAATTCATTCTTACATAACTTGCAACTTTTTTTGACTGGAGTGTTCCCACTATTGCTAAGAGCAGCTGATACCTTTTTATTGATTTCACTTCTCTTACCTTTAGTACTAAATCCCCTAGAGCATTTCAAAGAACAAAATCGACCACTTCCGTATTCTCCAGTGTGATCTTTTCCACAGTTTTCGCAAGTTTTCATGATACTTTCTTTTTATTATTTATCATTCGAACTTACGACTTTTGCTGTGAAGTATTTTAGCGGACCTGAAGGGAGTCGAACCCTCTAAACACCGATAGACAGTCGGGTACACCAGCCGTTATGCGCCAGGTCCATAAAAATAAAAAACCTCAACTCGGTGTGAGTTGAGGTTCTTTTCTTTATTAGAACTTTTCTTAACTCACGTCATTATCAATGCGATCTATCCCCGTCTCCACTTGGAAATCGATAACTAGGATCATATTTTTATTGAATAGCATTGAAGATGTTTCGTTTTTTGTTATTTATACTTAAGGTTTGACTTAAGTTTCACTTTTTTCTTAAAAATTTTTACTTTTGTATTTTTTAGCGATGTATCTATTCCATGCTTCACGCTTGCGACCGTTCACAAAGAACCATCCGCAATTAAGCTCAAAGAACCCATAAGCCTTTCTAAGTATAATAAGTAGCATAAAGGTTAACATTTTTTGGTTAGATGATTTTTAATATACCATAAATTTAGCAATCTAAAAAATTATTTATTAAAAAATGAGCAAATATTCTCTTTTTCATATCGAAGGAGGCCTCGGTAAACACGTTGCAGCAACAGCAGTCGCGCAGTGTATTAAAAATAACCACCCTGATCGTGAGCTAATCGTGGTTTGTGCCTATCCTGAAGTTTTCTTAAACATGCCATCAGTTAGTCGAGTGTATAGAATAGGCAACACGCCCTACTTCTATCAGGACTACATTAAAGGCAAGGACACTCTTATATTTAAGCACGAGCCGTATTACACGACGGATCACATTAGCAAGACGATGCCTCTTATTGCGAATTGGTGTAAGCTATACAACCTGACCTATTCTGGTGAGATGCCGACTCTTTCTTTCAACATTAGACAGACTCAATATGGAATCAATAAGTGGAGAAGGGATCGTCCAGTAATGATCCTACACACTAACGGTGGACCCATGAAAAATCAACCTTATCCTTATTCATGGTGTAGAGACATGCCGCCTTTGATTGCAAATAGAATAGTACAGGAATTTTCCAAGAGCTACCACATAATTCAAGTGTGTAGAGATCCAGCACAGGTCATTCCAGGAACAGAAGTAGTTTCGGGTCAACTTTCAAATATTGAGCTCTTTACAATGTTGCTTGTTTCAACAAAGCGAGTCTTAATCGATTCATCGCTCCAACACGCAGCATCGGCTCTAAATCTACCTTCGACAGTTCTCTGGGTTGGAACTTCTCCAGAACTTTTTGGCTACTCAATTCACAATAACATAAAGGCCAACCTGCCAGAAGACGTGAAGTTACCTGACAGTTATTTATTTGACTACTCATTCCATGGAGCTCTGCACGAGTGTCCGGTATTTGATCTAAACGTCTTTTCACAAGACGAGATCCTTGCTTCAATAAATTCATTTTAACATGGTACAAAAACTATTTTTTCAATCGAGCCTACCTAGAGCGGGTTCAACCCTATTTCAAAACATATTGGGACAGAATCCAGATTTCTATGTGACTCCGACCTCAGGCGTCCTAGAACTAATATACGCAGCTAGGAGCAACTACAGTAATTCTCCCGAATTTAAGGCACAGGACTCAGAACTAATGAAGAAGGGATTTACCGGTTTCTGTCGTGAAGGAGTTCTTGGCTTTTTTAATTCCATCACAGATCGACCTTATGTGATTGATAAGAGCAGAGGTTGGGGCATACACTACGGCTTCGTTAATTCATTCTATCCGGATCCCAAGATGATCTGCATGGTCAGGGACCTTCGTGGGATCTATGCCTCAATGGAGAAGAACTTTCGTAAGAGCCAACACATGGACTCAGGAATAGTCGATCACTCAAAGATGAGCGGCACTACTACTGAGAAGAGGATTGACCTATGGGCAAACAGTCAGCCTGTCGGTCTTGCGATTGAGAGATTGAGTCAGATGCTAAAGGACGGTACTGCTAAAAAGATTCTTTTTGTGAAGTACGAAAGCTTGGCTAAAAATCCTAAGTATGAGATGGCTCGCGTCTACAATTATCTGGGAGTGCCAGAATACGAGCACGACTTTAATAATATTGAACAGATCACCAAAGAGGACGATTCAGTGTATGGAATATACGGTGACCATACGATAAGAAAGAAGTTAGAACCTCTTAGGGAAGACTATCGCGAAGTCTTGGGAGACCATGCATGTAACTGGATAAAGACCCATTACAAGTGGTTTTATGATGAGTTTAAATACTCTTAAGCTGGAAGAAGAGCGATTACCTCAGCAATAAATGCACCATATTTTGCCTGGTCAAGTGCTGCTATCTTTACTGAAGTGTTTCCTCCAAAAGATATGCTATTCATTGGAGTTGAAGCCAAATACTTCACGTCATTACCTTCAAATATGTGGATTACTCGATAGTCTGCAAACTTAGCAGAAGGAATTGAAGCTTTTACGTTGGCAATAAAAGCAGTGCTTGATGCAACCTGACTAAGGTTTACAATTCCGCTCTTTTCGCCAATTACTTGAATTGTGCCGTTATCGAATATATGAATGGTATTGAATGATGCCATAATAGATAAATTTTTACTTTATTATTTATCTATGCAAGTGAGTGACAGAGTTAGTCCTTTTTAAACCAGCTATTCCTGTTCTGATTGATGATCATGAATAGTTCGTCTTCTGAAAAATCAACAAGGTCTGGATTCTCAGATTCCTTTTCCTTTATTATGTATTTTTGTTTGTACTTTCCCTGAAGAACCATTTGATATTTGTCAGATCCATCTACTGTGAAACTGATAATTAAAGTAAAAGGATTTGGCAGCTTTGCTGAAGGATTGATTACTTTTTGCGTCTTATTATTTGCAACTACGGTATTGCCAAAAGTTAAAAGCTTTTCTCCAATCCACTCAATCACGTTACCAAGTTTTGCAATTCCTTTTCCTATAAATACTAGAATTGAATTTCCGCCTACGTATAATGTTGAATTTTCTATCATGCTTTAATTGCTTAAATTTGCCTTTATAGCTGGGTGAGATTTATAGTTTTCAAGTTTAAAATTTACTTGCCCATTTATCGCTTCATCCAGTCCTTTGTGTTCTAAGTTAGCTAAAAATATTGGGTTCATTGTTAGTGTTGGAAGTGGATATGGTTCACGAGTTCTTTTTGGAACTCCATAATAATCTAAAACCTGCTGTGTTTCTTCTTTTGTTGAAGAACCAGATAATTGTATATCTAAATCCATCTCATTTCCCTCTGAATATTCTGACTGAGCTAAATTAATTCTCTCTTCTATACTCAATTCTCTTCCAATTTGTTCTTTTGCTTGTTCGATATGATTAAGATATAAGTGTGTATCGCCCAAGTTTCCGATTAATTCATCTGGAATCATGTTTGTAATCTTTGCAAGTATCTCTAAAAGTAGGCCATAAGAAGCTATATTGAACGGAAGGCCAAGGAATGTATCGACTGAACGCTGGTTCCACATTAATGAGATTGCTCTGGTTGGAATATTCTTTTCATCTAAACATTCTTTGATTTTTTTTCTTCTAACATTCTTAAAACTTTGAACTTCTTCATAAATTAGTCTTTGTTCATTTTGAGTAAGAGTGTCCATTCTTTCTTTTTCACTCAACTCTCTTGTATAAACTTGAAACCCATAATGGCAAGGTGGCAAAACGCAAGTATCAACTTCATCTGGATTCCAAGCCGTAACAAGCATCCTACGGTCATCTGGGGTTGTTTTTAACTTGGTTATGATGTTTTGTATTTGGTCAATGCCATTAAAATGTACACCGCTTGTTCCGTTGTGGTTTTGGTGTTTATTAGAAACCCTTCCACCCCAGTCTCGCCATTGTGCCCCGTATATTCGACCCAAACTCCCCCAATTCTTAGCAAACTCATCATCTGTTTTGATAAAGTTAATAAACTCTTCTTGAGACATTTTCTTACCAGTACCAGGAACACATTGTTTCTCAAAATTCTTATAAGCATCACCATTCCAAATATTACATCCATTATCAACCAAGAACTTTATATTTGTGTCTCCTCTTAAAAACCATAATAGTTCGGTTACGATACCTTTAAAGTACATCTTCTTTGTGGTGAGAAGTGGAAATCCTTCGGACATCTTGTGTTTTATCTGTCTTCCAAACACCGAAATTGTTCCCGTGTCGGTTCTGTCTTTTTTGACAGTGCCATTATCGAGAATGTCTTGCAAAAGTTCAGTGTACTTTTTATCTAGGTTATTCATATTCAGTGTACGGCTCCCCTTTTGCCCATTCAAGAGATCCTTCTTTTTTTATTTTCATTTGAGTCACGGCAGGAGTTCCAGTAAAAGGGCAAAAATTTACCTGGCTTTCATACTCTCCGTTTCCCACCCACATAGTGCCGTCCTCATCGGTTCTTACGTAATCGATGGCATCTCCGTATAACTTGTCAGGAGAAAAATAATGTTTGGTTTCCGGCTTCATTCTACTTCTCTTAAAGCTTTTTCTACGATCGTTGAGTCTTTCTCACGAATCTTTTCTAACACGATCTCGTATCGAGTGTTGTCTATTGTAAGATTCGTAATGACTTCGTTTAGACTATCGATCGACTGTGTGCATGGAGTAATTAGTTTTTCGCAATTCTTTTCCATGGATTTTTCAGTACATAAAAAGATGCCAAATGCTAACCACATTAGTGTTATTACAAATACTATTAGTTTTTTATTCATTTTCTTATGAGTTTTGTTTCAAGCTTAGGTCTTACTGTTCTTTCAATCGTGTAGGCAAGATTGCCAGAGTAAGCCGATTTTATTTTTGCGACAGTTTCAACTCCAGGTATTCCATTAACTGTCGTGTCGCTAAGCGACTTGTCAAATATCGTTCCGCCGCGGTCTTCTATTTGGGAAAGAGGTTTTGTATACTCGTAAGTGATCCTGTCAGTGCTCATCACATTAGTTGATGGATTAAACTTATTGAGATTCCATCCCATCATATTGATAAACTCGAAGAGCTCAAGTCCCAGCCTTCCATGAAAAATAAGGGAGTCTGGCCACTTTCCATGCTCCATCTTAAGACGTGCAAGATTCTCAGAAAGAGTCTCAAAGAGCGCTTTTGCAAATTCGGAATCCTTATCCCATGGAACAAATAATCCGTTTGTCATCTGCTTACCGTAAATTCCTCGAGTTGCTGACTGCGAAGAACGCTTTTACTCACCTGTTTAAGTATGAGGTTTACCTCGTCTGTGCCCGGACCCTCAACCCATAGCTTCTTTTGTGGGCTACAGAAAAAAGTGCGAGCTTGACCGTCTTTGCAGAGTAACCGGTGATCCTTTGGGGCACCTGTGACTACTCCATAATGGTATATGAATGCCTCACGTTCATAATGATCCCGGCTAACTCCTAGTTTCTTTTCGAGCATTGTATAGATGTTCTCTGCGACTACTGTTGGAAGCTGTTTCATTGCTTATTTTATTACGCCCATCAATTTAGATTCCTGAACTGAGACTACTGCATGATCTGCGATTGAGTCTTTGAATCTCTCTTTTACCTTTTCTTCTGCTGCAGAAACCGATTCTGCGTCAACAAGGTATTGCTCGTACATTTTCTTGGTACGGCCAGTCTTTTCGTCGTATGTCTCAAACTTTACTTTTGCGATGTAGTACATTCTCTTTTTTCTTTTTCTTTTTTAAATAAATCGTTTAGGAAGTGGATTGAATCTGCAGGTCCAGTGAAGGCATCGACTTTTGCAAAAGATGCAATAAAAGCTTCGTGTCCTAGTCTTTCATACTCCTTTTTAAGCTTTTCTACTTCTTCAAGTCTCTGCTGATAGAATCCCATAATTTTTTATACTTAGCTTGGACAGCTTAGGTTTTATGCGTTGATCAGAGATTTATCGAATTGGATCGTTACTCTGGTCTTTTTGTTTTGTGACCTCACGACTCTTACTTTAAATCCGCCTGACTCTACTGTTGAGTCGGTGATCCCAGTCTTTTCAATTTCTACGAGAGCTGACTCAAGTAGACCAAACACGCACTCATGTAAGTCAAGGACAGACGGAGAAGTGTTGTTTCTTGCCCAGTACCACTTGACCTTTCGCATGTAGTCAGCAGTTCCTACCCATGAAAAGTTTGCAAAGGCTTCAAAAAACGGTTTTATTACGTCAGGATGCTTTGAAAGTTTGCGTAAGTAGTAGGCAAGATGCGCATCGGAATAGTACTTTCGCCAGTAAAGATTCCACGGGTCGTATTTAGGATCGAGAGTGTCCATTTCCCGCTTTTTAAATTCAGTAAAGGATATTTCAGCAGTTAATTTAGGGGGCTCAAGTTGGCTTTGCAGTTCATTTTTACACTCAGCCAGAGCGTCTTTCATGTCACCCAGTGTCTTTTCATAGACCTGAGTCTCAATTATCGTATAGCCAAAAAGGCTAAATATTTGTCTTATCATTGTTTTACTTTAAACCTTTTGCCATTGCCTCTATGTCAAGGATAGTCTCCAAAGAGTCAGCGACCTCTTTGTCGTCACGAATCTCCTTGTATACCGGGTGAAGCAGTGAGTAATTATTTAGACTGTCTTGTGAGATCCCTGAGCACTTGACCTTAAGGATCTTTCCCATCAGTGCCTCCTGGTTTTCAGTGATCCAGTGCATCGTCTTTTCTTTTATACCAGTCGGAGAAGTTCTAAGCTTTCCGTCTGAGCTTTCGCAAGTGACTGAGGAGATGAGCTTTTCATTTTTGCCGGTGCCGTAATTGAAACCCACGATCTTGAGATCGAGGTCAATCTCGAGTTTCAGCTTTATTTGGTGGTTTGGCTTTCCGTCTTTCCACGGGCCGTCATACGCTTTCAAGATGGTTCCTTCGTGTCCGGCATTAATTAGTTTCTGAAAGTGGGACATTGCTTCAGGGTAAGTAGTCACTTCAACCACTTCAACCAGGGATACCATAGTGGAGCTGGACGCTGTAATGTATTCTGAGACCTTCTGTAACCTCCTGTAGTACGGTTCATTTGAGCCTTTTGATCCATATTCCTCGATGCTAATAGTGTCCCAGACAGTATACCTGATCCTTTTAAGCGCTTCGCTGACTGTCATTCCGTTTTCAGCATAAAAGTTTTCTGTTTCTTTTGAGACGTCTTTGTCGTCTTCCACTTTGCCGATGATTGTGATGAGCGATCCAATAATTCCATTGCTTATGTAGCGATGGATCCCGTCCATTGTAAGCTCACCATTCAGCACGCAGTCGGGAAAGCCGGTAAGCTCAGAGAGGAAGGTTGCGCCAGTAAGGTGATTGGTTTCTCCCTGTCGGCTTTCCAGATCGACGATTCCCCTACGGATCACTGCATTGCAGTAACGACCGTCCATTTTTATTTGGCTTAGTGCCTTGCCTTTGTCGAGTATCTTGAGCACTGCTTCTCTGCTAAATGCTCGAGCTCCCATGTAAGGGGTCTCCTCGATAAGATCAGGAAATATTTTGTTGATGTTGGTCGTACCCATTCCGATTTTGCAATCTTTGTCGATGATGCGCTCGATGATGTATGCATCCTCTGCTGTAAGATCGCTCAGTATTTCAGTGAGGTGCTGGATCGCGTCGTTTCCTGTCACGATTCGCTGTGAAAGAACTGAGAGTGCCGGAAGAGCCGATTCTAGGCTTGCAGGATTCTCAGTGCAAGGTACGTATTTTGGAATTTGCTTGATGTAGAACTTTACTCTACGTGAGTTTGCAAGGTATAGAACCTGCTTGAGTACAGGATTGTCTTTGTGAGATTCAAGGATCTCCATCTTTCGGTTTGAGCCAGACTCGCTAGCAATCTCATCGAAAATTTGTTTTATTGACATATGTAGCTTTTAGTACAAGATACTAAAAGTTTTGCAGCTTTAAAAAGAAAGAGTGGCGCCCTCTTTAAAGTTCTTGGAGCACCAGCCAGCCATGACTTCGACTGCAAATCTTGCAGGTTTCTTACTTATGTAGTGTTTTATTGCTGTGTCAGGTTCGCCACGGTATGGATCCATTGTCTCGTAACCGACACACTGCATTTCCGAATCAAAGAACATTATGTCTAGTGGAAAGTTGACGTTTTTCATCCAAAAGGAAAGCGGCATCGGCTCGTCATACACAAACATAATACCTTCATTTTCATTTGGTGACTCTTTTGCTCCCATGTAACCCTGCGCTTGACTCGCTGGAGTAGTTGCGACTTTTAGCAGTAACGTATTGTCTCCTATCTTGGCTTCGATTGTCTTTCCGTCTACTTGAGTCTTACGACAAAATGTCTCAAATAGAGGAAGCGTTAGGTTGTTTATGTAGTGGCTCATATGATTATTTATTAAACAAAAAATGGGCAGTCGTTAAACGTCCGCCCATTTTAAAAATCTATGAATTAAGGATTACTTTGCAGGTTTTTCTTCTCCCTCTTTAGGCTCTTCACCTTCTTCTCCCTCTTTAGGCTCTTCGCCTTCTTCACCTTCTTCTCCCTCTTTAGGTTCTTCACCTTCTTCGCCTTCTTCAAGTTTTTCAACTCTTTCAGTAAGATCCTCGATCATGGCTTTAAGATCTTCGAGAGTTACCTCTTTTTCTTCGCCTTCTTCCATATTATCCTGATCTTCTGGATTATCATCCATGTGATCTTCGTCTTTTTCATCTGCCGGATTTGCACCAAATGCGCCTCCGTCCATGCTATATGTGTTTTGATCGTCTCTCCACTCTTCAGTCTGGTCAGTGCTACCGAAGTTGTTACTTCCGTACATATCGTCCTCGTTGAGTGTACGAGATTTCATAAAACCTGCAAAATTTTGAACTTTCATTTCGGTTTAGTTTTTTATTATTTATCTAACCTCGTGCTCAGGTTTTTTAGTTTTTTTCAGCAGGAGCGGCATTTAGGCTCTCTATCTGCTTATCGAGTTTAGAGATCGCTTCGGTTGCAGGTCTGAACATCATTGCAATTGAAAATAATTTTTGAGCTGAATCAATTCCAGTGCCCTTTACTTTATTGATGAAGTAGTTTAGAGATTCGATAATTGTTGCTGGAAATTGCAAAGGCACTGCAGCAGGAGTCTTGGGATCCATTCCTTTTATAATATCGCTGATGCTGAGCGTAGCCATTATCAACAAATAAGCCTCGTTTGGACCTTTCCATTCAATCTTTGACTGAAGGTGATTTTTAAGGTATTTAAGTTCAGCATAGCCGATCTTTACCTCAAAGTTTCCAGTTCTAGCGTTAATTAGCTTGGTTAGAGGATCTTCTACTTCAGGAATAACTTCCTGAACATGACCTGGTTCTAGGGTTTGATCTTCTTGAGTTGTGACTTGTTCTGTGGCACCTGGTGCTACGTCTGTTGTGTTATCTTCCATTTGTTTATTTGTTTAGGTCTCTTATACAATGCAGAGACACTAAGTTTTAAACTTTGGAAAATTATGCAATATTATGAGGCGCAGGAGCATTACCTGCAGCATAGCCTTTCACCACATTTGAGAATAAGTTAAGGTAAGTTGGACTGTTTCCTGACCAAGTAACTAGTCCCTTTGATTTAGATAGTGCGTCCAGACCAATATCGTTTCTTAGTCCGTTTAGAATATCTGTGTAGTATGGAAGCATTAGCGTTCTGGCAGTCGCTTCAACTCCATATTCAGGAGTAGAATAATTCTTAACTTTTACGCTGTTGTAATTGGTGCTGTCCTTGTCCTTTGACAGTTGATATGTGGTATTGAATGGATTGTTCTTTGCGGTACCTCCTTCCACTTGTCTCCATGCATAAAGAAATTTAAGATTGTCGTCAGTGATTGGTGCGCCTAGTGTAGTAAGTAGAGACTTATAAAAATCGTCGTCCTTCATCTTTACGTCGAGTGAAGTGCTAGATGCATATTTTTCAACGTCCTTATCTGAGATCTTCTTTTCTTTTAGTAGGGCAGTGATCTTATCTGCTGTCGCTTTATCGATTGTGCCAGTTTCAGGTAGTGAGTTATCTTTTTGGAATTTATCAACCTGAGCTTTGGTTTCAGGACCAAAGAGTCCGTCTACTCCATGCTGAGCAAGAGGATAACCTAGGAGCTCCAAGCCCGTCTGTACGGCTTTTACCGCTTTACTAAATGAATAAGTCTTATCATCCTGTTGAGATATCGGCGAAGCTATTTCTCCCAATGCATTGTAAAACTGATCAACCTTTGCAAGTTTAGTCTCATCTGGTGCAGTAGGGTTCTTTGGAAGTTCAGGTTCAGATTCTTTAGGTTGGCCAGTTGACGTTTCCATTGACCTTGTGCTTGCGGTGTGTTCCCAGTGCCATGGCTGATCAGGGATAGTTGAAAATCCAAATTTTGAAGCGTTAGCCTTTAACCACTTGTATTCTGGGCCGCCAGCCTTTATGTCCAAATCAACTGCTCCGCCCCAACCGTGATTTGAGTTTCCTGGAGTAGATGCTTTTCCGCCGGTTTTAAACTGACCGAAGTCAGCTGCCATTTTCTGTTGATCTTCAATATCACGATATGCGTCAATTGGTTTCCAGCGAATTCCGTCTGCTTCAGCTGCCGCCTTCATTTTAGCGTAGGCAGCTGCAGCTGCCTTGTTTAGCTTTAAGTCACCTGTCGAATCTATCGCTACTAACTCGTCATTTGAAAGCTGACCGTTTGCAGATTCCGTTAACATTTTCCAACGACTGTATGATACGAGATATGACATTTCTACTCTTTATTTTTATTTATTTAGAGTAAGGTGACGATCTAGGATAATCAACTGGCTCTGTGCCATTATTGGATAGGCTTCCTCAGCGCTCATAAATTTTGCCCAATCAATCTCTTCGAGCTGTAGTTGATCTTTGGGTACCCTTTCGGACGTGAGTCCGATCTTGGATAGATCCGATATTCGGCAGATGTAGTACGTGAGGTGACGTAACTTATTTTTCTTGGGGTGTTGTGATACGACTACTTCAGGCGACTTGTCTAGAGCAGAAGGATCAAGAGTTATTCCAGTCTCCTCCTTTAGTTCCCTGAGTGCAGCATCTAGTGTGTCTTCATGAGGATCAATACCTCCCTTTGGAATACCGCAAGTCCCCTTTTGCCATGAAGCTCCAGTAGGATGAACTAGCAATATCTTGTTATTGTAAATGATGGCAACTCCAGCGGCAGATCTGCTTTCCAGAGACTCCTCATTTATGAATTCGTTAAAGTTCATCATTTTTTGCTTTTAGGTTACGATATTTTGCAGCAAGAATCTCGGCTCTTCTTTTTTCAGAAGGTTTTGTGTGTTTCTTACGTTTAACTAATTCACTAATTGTGCCAGCCTTGTCGCTTCTCTTGCGATACTCCTTGAGACACATTTCAAACTTTTTGTTATTACAATCAATTATGATCACTTATATAAATTTTTTGAAGTCCATTGAATTTTTTGGCTTTAGTAGCATAGAATCAAAGTACTTAGTTGCCAAATACGGTTTTACATATTTTTCAAATAATTGGTTTTTAAACCAGCTAGGTAGTCGAGTTTCATAATAGTTCTCATAGACCGATTCGTACATCTTTACCAATTGGGAAGGGGTCAGCTTTGAGTTTGAATCAAACGACTCTAGGTAGGCTCGGCCTCCGCCAACATCTATGAAATCAAAATTTTGAAAATCAGTAGGATATTTTGCATGGATCTTTTTTAGAGCGTCAGAGATGCTCTCCTGATACTTGAATCTTTCCGGATCAATATCAAATCCTGCCTTATTTATTTTTTCCTGTATGTGAATCGGTTCACCTTTAAAGGCAAGCACTGAGAATCTAGTGAGAGGTACCAACTTTTCCCTAAACTTATCAAAGGTCTTCTCGGACTTTTTAAATTTGCCTAGAGTTTTAAAGTCTTCCCTGTCAGAACCGGATATTCCAGTTATTGGAAACGTTAGCCCGCTTACTGCATTTCGAGAGGAGACTGTTTTTGGAATAAATGGTTCTTCTTTAAAAGCATCGGCAACTTCCTCGTATTCTGGCATCTGGATCCTATTGAATACTGTATGGCTCTCATTAAGACCCAATTCAAATCCGTTCCATGTGACTACTGGCTTTTCAAAAGGCTTGCCTAACAATTTAGCATCGTGTATTGTTTCAAAAAGATCAAGACCCTTATCGCTAGGTGAAGCAAAAATCACCATTTTTTCAAAGTTTCTAGGGTCCTTTTCGTACCTTTGGGAGTAGGTTTTAAATTTCTCTAATTTCATCTTATCGGCTAAATTTACGGTATTCTGAATAAGAAAGTATCTTGTTTCCAGAAAAGGATTCATTGTAGGGCCTCTCAGAAGGAGCAGGCTCAGCTTCTGAGTCGGCATTTGTTCTTACAACGGCTCCATCCTCTTCTTTCTTTACTTTACCAGCAGCAACGCTATCCCAAAATTCTTTAAACTCGTTTTCAGTATCGTCGTTTCTAAATTTGTTATAAGCAACATTTATTATGCTTGGCTCGCCTACAAGTTTTGCATACTCGTTTTGATAACCAGTTACTAATTTCATCGTCGATTCATCTGACGAATCTAGAGTAACTTCAGCTGCATATTTTGCGCCAGTCGCATCCTCCTTTTTCTTCATTTCATCTTTTATAATAGAATTCAATGTAGAATTTCCATAATATTGATATTCAGGTTCAGTCAGGGTTAGGCCCTGTTTAGGGTTTCCTGTAGAATATTTAATAAATTCCTTTCCTAGGAATATCGCAAGCTTTGCAGTATTAAATTTAGCCTTAAATGCAGTAGAAAAGAAATTACCGATCGCTTCTGTAAATTTAGGAGTTGTTTTGCTTACTGAATTGTAATAGTTAACTAGAGCTTTAGGATCTTTATATAGTCCGGGCATTTTATCGTTTAGCACCTTAGACTTCTTCAAAAACTCTTTTGAAAAAGAGCCGATTGGTTTTCCCTCTTTATCCAAGACTCTCACTAGGTTTGCGGCCTCATCTAATTCCATCTTGCCGCCCTTTTGAAGCATAGTTGCAATATGTGTGCCAGCTTCCTTCATTGAAATTTTAATAGCAGTAGACTCAGCCTCTTTAAATTCCTTAGAAAAGGTAGTTAAACTTGCAGTCCATTTTTCCAAAGTTGCACCAATCTTTTCAAACACAGTTTTAAGTGGACCACCTATTCCAGGAATCCAGCTTGTAACCTTTGTTAGAAACTCAGTAAAAAACTTGGAAACTGCGCTACCTGCCTTTGCCATTACTTCCGTTATGTTGCCCGCAATAAATCGCAGAGCTTTCATAACAATTCCTTGCTCTTTTGCTGGAAGTTTTACTAACATTTCAGCAGCTTCCCTTGACTTTCCACTCTTGGTTAAAGTTATTATGATCTCCTCAGTTTTTGCTGCAGATTTTCCAAACTTAAGCATTTTTAAAGGGCCTGCGGCTGCGCCAAGAATTGCAGATACAATTGATAATATTCCAAGTAAAGTTTTACCCCTAAGAAAATAGATGATTGCATTTATAGAGTCGGCGGCTGTGCCCCAACCCGGTCCACCGATAAGTCCAACTACATCTAAAATAAGCTGTAGGATTCCAAAGAAACTTCCACCTTCGGTTAAGGCACTAAGTAATTCTTTAATCGTTTCAAATATTCCAGATTTACTTTTATCTGTGTCACCGTCAGTTTTAAACCCTGCCATTGCTTTGGTAATGGAATCAGGATCAATGCCGGCAGCCGCCATTCCAGGATCAACCGTTGAGGTAAACTGTTCGTTTAGCTGTGATATTTTTGTTTTGACCTCATGCATAAATGAGGTAAATGCCTCGTCAATTTGAGTGACACTTGCTGAATCTAGAGTTGCCTTGGCTTTCTCTAAAATTACGTTTTTGCCTTTTGCTAATTCGTGGTAGTAGTGAGATATGGCTTTAGATCCTCCATCTAGGATCAAGTCTAAGTGTAAATTGAAACTTTCCGGTATGAGATCCTCTACTGAGTTTAGTAGATCTGCTTCCCATGTAATATTCTCAAAAGTTAAGGCGTGAGTTATTACTTGTTCGTTTTGGGTAAGTATTTGTCGTGCGTAATAATCGTAATTATTCCTGTCTAAGTATTCAGAAAAACTATACATTTAGTAGTCTTTCTTATTATTTATTTAGTTGTGATACTTAAAATTCGGCTTGCCTCATATTCCTTGTATTGATTGACGAAATGCAGATAGGCTTTGGTCAAGTCTTCTTGCGAACACTCCTTTAGGTAACGAATAATCTCATTGAGATCTGCCATTGTGCTGAATGAGAATGTGTTGCTTAGAAATTCAAAGTCATAAGATACTGGGATCATGCCAAAGATCAGTGCTTCGTATATCCTGGCCGGAATGAATTTTCTCTCTGCGTATTTTGCCTTGGTGACATTGAGCATGATTGACTTTCTTTCAAGCTCGTCCCAGATCAAGTGACGATTTCTGCGGTCGATTGTGTGGACTGATTCATCGATGGATTTAATATCTGAACCTTTACTTATTATTGTAAACGGTTCTTCGACAAATCTAGCGTTATTTTTAAAGTAAGTAAGGACGTCGCCGAGCATTTCACTCTTTGCATTTCCACTCTTGTAGTTCGTAGTATCAATATTTCCATAGAAAACTGGACCAAACTCTTTGCTTTTTTCAGCCTTACGAATTTCTATGCACTTGTCTAGGAAAGACATCGATATTCCTGGAAAATCAATAGACGGTATTTTAATGGTCACTCGAGATTCATACTCTTTGACAAAAGAGTCAGAAAGAGAAAGATCGGTGTCCAGTATAATAATGTCTTCTTTTGCGTACCCTGAATGAATTGCAGTATCGATAATCTCTTCAAAATAGCTAGCATCTTTCCATTTTTTAGTGAGAGTAGAAAGATTTCTAAATCTAGCCTTAAGAAACAGCTTTTTATATTCCTTTTTTGCTATGGCTTTCACCACGGCTTCAAGATCCATTTCTTTTTTTTCAACAATTTGCGCTAGATACTCAGTAAATAGCTTGCCAAGCTGAGTATCCGGATAGTTATGGTATTCAGTAGACTTTATTTCATTCTCCGGATAATAGGAAAAGAAATCGAGTCCATTGATCCCAAATTCTTGGCAGATTGAGTCCATTAGACCCAATTGATAGAATGAGTGTCCAGGAGAGTCAATTGTGTGCAGGTCAAGCAGACCAAAGTATGCATAAAGTCCTTTCATATAAGACAAAATATTAGAAGTGATAAGATGGTTATCACTATAGCAAGAGTGATAACGGTTGCTTGCTTAGTGCTATTTGTTAGATTCGGAAACATAATTTGTTATACTGGGTTCGTTGACTTGGGTTTTTGCCCAATCAAGATAAGTATTAAGAACTCCGTCAGTCGGCTCAACGTTTAGATTGCCTTTCTGGAATATCTCCCATGAATCCTGTCCGTACTTGCCTATTCCATATAACTCACTAGGCTCTTCCCAATCTAAATTGACCCAGTCGTGTGAGAACCTGATTATTGTGCTAGTTCTTCGGTTTTTAAATCCAAGCGGGGCAATTAGCTCTGCCATTTCTTCAGGATCTGCCATCTCAGCTTCAAGTGCATCCGGATAGCGCTTAAAAAATTCTTCTCGAACCTGATCCACCTGCTTTCTTGAAGTACAGTTAAGCATTATACAGCAGATGAGCATCCTCCAGGGATGCTTACGATAGATTTCTTGTAGTAAATTGTATGGACTATTATGCACCGGTCTTGATTCCAACAAAGTGAGTAATGAAGTTCTTGCCGTATTCAACGCTTTCGATCTTACGAACGGTATCGAAATTTGCACTGATTATTTCCATGATCTCTTGGAACTTCTGTACTCTATTTGCCTTGAGCGGCTTGTACATGAAGTGGTATTCAACAATAACGACTCTTATTTTTGACCAGTCAGTCACTGCCTTGATTAGGTCGTATTCTGCTCCTTCCACATCCATTTTGATCGCAGTTGCACCATGTTGCTTGATTGCTTCATTGATGTTGATCGCCGGTACGATTATAGTGTCCCTGCCGTTTATTGGAAGGATAGAGTGTTTGCCTGAATCACTTGAGATAAAGAAGCTAATGTCTTTATCATTTCCGGGAACAATCGCTTTCTGTACATATTCGCATGTGCCTTTCACATCATTGATTGCAATATTCTCCAAGGCAAAAGAGACGTTGTGCGGTAGAGCTTCATATGAAACAACTTTTTGGATCTTAGGAAATTGCTTTGCCATTCTTATTGCAAAACATCCGATGTGTCCGCCAATATCTAACCAGATATCGTCTTGGTTGAATACCTCATTGACGTTCATTGCAGGTCCGTATGCTGCAGAAGTGAGTGGCTTGATGTATTCTCCGCTATTTGGGCTCTTGGTAACATTCGTTCCGATGTTGTACTTGACTTCCTGTAGGCCCTTTCTTACGTAGAACTTAAAATCTGCATATCGAGTTTTCCAATCTACTAGTTCGAGCTGGTCAAACTTCTTAGCAGTATTAAAGTCTATTCTTGTATCCATTTTATGTGTTTTATAGTTATACTATGGGGAAAGCCGTCAGTTCTCGCTTATACTATACTAAAAGACTTCATAAAATTAAAAAGGGAGCATTTGCTCCCTTTTTCTTATAATTTAGATTCCCTTTCTGCAGGCATCTTATTTCTCTTCATTGCTGTATCTTTCTTCTTTGACTTTGCCGCCGGTTTCTTTAGTTGTGATTCCTTAAATGGTATGTTTTTTGATCCTATCATCACTAGATAAATTCCAGTTGATCCATTGATCGCAGTCACCGTTCCCAATCTCTCTCCAGCTTCTACTGTCTCTCCTACTCGATACTTATTCTTTCTAGAGTGGATTTCGATCTCTTCGTTTAGACTAATTCTTTTTTTTTATAAATGTCCAAAGCGATATAGTTCTTCTTTAGCTCGTTAACTTTATTTTCAAGTTCTTCCTTGATCATTTCAAGTTTGCTTACTTCAGTTGGATCCAATCCAGCTACTTTGCATGCTTCTGATATTTTAGCGATAGATGGTTCAAGTTTAGAGATGCTAAGTTCAATTGATTTCTTTTGCTCTTCGATTTTCTTGATCTCAGCAAAACCTTCTTCGATCTTAGTTTTAAATATATTGCTTATGTCGTAATTAAAATTAGATTTGAATAATTCAAAGAGTTTGAACTCATCAACCTTTGACCACTTTCTGTCTGCTGCGTTTACTTTTTCACAAACAAAAAATTCTTCGTTTATGTTAAGAACAAGAGCTTCTTTTAGGAGACGGTCGTTTGTTACTTCTTTGATGAACTCAAGATTACATAGAGTCTCTACGTTTTCAAGAATTAGATTAAGTCTCTCTTTTATTGCAACCGATTGAAGGGCTACTGCTTCAGAAACGTTTACTGAATCTAGTGAATCCATCTTAGTGTCATTAAGGTATAGATCAAAGTCTTTACCTTCATTCATCTTGAATCCTAATTTAAAGTTACGAATTGCTGAAGATTCAACTCCCATTCCGTCACCTGTTTTTGCGAATCCTAGCGTTGCTAGTGCCTCACAGAATGCGTAAAATTGAGGTTGAGTTGATTTTACAAAGTCTGGTTGCATTTCGGTGATCTTAATAGATTCGTCCACACATACTTTAGATTCGTTTCCAGTCAATCCTTTGGCTTCACGAATTGCAATAAATCTGTTGTCTGCATAGAGAAGCATTCCTTCTTCGATCTTTATAGTTGGAGCAATTAAGTTACTTACTCGAGTGTCACCATTTCCTTCACCTAAAGTAAAACCGTTAGACTCTCTTGATTCAACAATACGAAGTGCATTGATCAAATCGTTAACTAGACCAATTGAATTACCGTATTTTATCTTAAGGATGTCTGCAGTATAACTTTCGTTGATCAACATGTCTTTAAGATCAGAAACTACTCCTGCATATATTGGAGATCCAAATGATTCAAATGTGAATATTGTGTGAAGCATGTTTAATTTAGCTTCGTTAGTGATCATGTAAGCCTTAACTCGATTTACTTCCTTCTTTACTGCAGGTTCATATGAATATACTTCAAATGCCTTAACAAAGTTTGGACTCATTCCAAAATCTGGAGCTCCCTTTGCAATTGTAGATTCAAACATATCAACTTGAGTCTTTATTATTGGGTTTGCATACGCCTTTGATAATTTTATTGCAGAGAGACTAGATCCAATATTTACTTCCTTTGCAAGTGAAGCAAGTTTTGATTCTGGAGTCACTTCATTCTTTTCAAATTGAGAAATAAGATTCTCAAGTAAAGGATTTTTAAGCGCATGGTTTACTGTAGTAAGTCCACTTTTTAGGCTCTTATAAATTTTCTCTGAGCTTTCACCCAAAGATATTGATTTATTAGTTGATTCCACTAGCATCTGCACCAGTGGCTCAGAGTTTAAGCTAGTATTTTTTGTAAGTTCAGATAGAACTGAATGAACAAAGTTTGTCATTTTGCAGTGCTTATTTTTATTTTATTTATCTCTATGCCCTATTAAATAGCTGTTGTAACTCCAACCTTGTTAGAGGTTGTTGTCTCTTGACTAGTGGTAGTACTTCCAGTATCTTTAACGGTTGATGAAGTCGGTTGTATTCCTTTCGCGGCAGTAACTCCAAACTTATTAACGATTGATGCCGGTGCGATTGGTTTGAGTGTTAATTTATTAGAATCCAATAGCTGTTTAGTGGCCAAAGTTTCTTCGTTTGCCGTAACCTTTTGAATTATTTGGTTTAGTGCAGTTTGCGTGTTTTGTGCAGTGTTTGCTGCGTCTCTTGCTGCAGTTATCGCAGCATCGACATCAGACTGTTGACTTGTGTTTCTCCATTCGCCGGTGTACATCAGAGTCTCGGTTCCATCTGGTGCAACCGAGACTAGGTATACTGTTTGACTCATTGATTTTACAATAGTCGAACTGTCTGCCTTTGATACTTTAAAGACAATTACACCAGTTGATAGATTCTCCAATTGGGAATCGTTTGCATTTAGGGTAGAGATCTTTCCATTATCTGTGTCAAACACAAGTTTAAAGGTTGATGAATTGATGTTTAGATCTAGCGGAGTAAGAGTCGTTGTGCTAGACGATGTGCTTGAAGTAAAAACTTTAAGCTTTATGACATTGTCAAAAGGTGAAAGCACAAATCTGAGTTGACCAGGACCAAACACTACTTCGTCTGTCTTATCGCTTGTCTTGATTAGAGAACTTGCGTGTGAAATTGAAATATTATTGTTATTAAAAAAGATTGGCACGTACTTAGTGATAGTCGATTGACCAGTTGTCGTAGTTGAAGTCAGATTAAATGCGCTAGGTAGTGCAGGCTCAATAAACAACTTGGTTGCTTCATAGCTATTTTGTATAAGCTTATTGTAGATCTTATGTGACTGCGGCTTATCAAGTAAAGGCATTGTAACGAGGCTTCTTCCGTATTTTTTTGGAGAAGTTAGGGTAAATGATCCTTCACGAATGATTTGCTCGCCATTCTGTCTATTGGTAAGCCTAGCAATATAGTCAATTGACATGCTGACTGCTTCGTTCGCATACGTAAGAACAGGCCTAAATACATTAGGTGCATCAAACGCGCTCTCTTGAAAAAAGGCAAACCTTGAAGTATTAATAAAATCTGTTCCTACTTGCTCAAACACGCTAAGCTGATGCACGATTATCCAATCAGCAGAAGGATTTCTTGAATTTAGAATAGAGATTAGGTCCTCAGGAAAGCCTCCATTAAATGTTAGGTAGAAATCAATATAGTCTCCATCAGATGCTTCATTTATGTAGGCTCCGACTCCATCAAACTCGTTGCTTTGCGAAACGGATGCTTCAAAATACTCAGTCACTCCATAAGTTTGGTAGGTCTGACCGATATTTGTGTATAGAGTGCTAGACGTTCCGCACTCGGACAAACCAATAAGTATTGGACTATTGTTAATGAATCCTGAATATCCAGTATCAGTTGGCGTTATTGCAGCAGCAAAGGTCGTTGACTGGTTTAGAGCTATTTGGTAATCTTCGTTTACATTCTTGATTGAAGGAACAAAGATGTCAATGTATCTGTCATATAATGCATTTCCCAAAAACAAAGGCTTGGGATTAAACGTCATCATTAGCGGCAACGTGATTGGGGAAAGAAGAATATTTGCAAAGATATTTTCTTTTCCGTCGTTTTCTGGATTTTTAACAGTAAGTATTAGGGCTTTGAAGTTATCAAAACTAAAGCCTGAAACAAAGTGAAAACGGACTTGGTCCATTACAACATCATGACCGTTAATTGGTACTGATACGATATTTGTACTATCGTATTGCAGATAATTAGGGATCTTCTCGTAATCTAAATAGACGTATGTATTGTTTCCTAATCCAGTAGCGCTAAGTCCCTGTATATTCTTTGTTGTGTTATACGAAGCCTCATCATTAAATATTTGATGTGTATTAGTATAACTATTTTTCAATAACGTAAAGTTATCTGTATAAAAGTCAGTAGAGTTTAACTGGTCAAACATGTATTCGACCACACAATACGGAGTAAGGCTTACAAAACGGCTAGTCCTCATTTATTCTTCTTGATTGATTTAAACTTATAGTAGTAAGCAAGTCCAACTTCTTCTCTAGTATTTAGAGTAAGCATGAGATTGTGCTGACTTAGTATTGAGATTCCACCAGCAATTCCAAGAGTTCCTAGATCCCTAGTGAAAATAGGCTTAGAGTAGCTTGCTCCCAATATAAATTCAATTTTTTTCTCTACTTCTGGAACATACTTATCTGGAGGTAAACTATTAACTTGTAAAGAATCAATTATTAACCAGTCTGGCCCAACTATTCGGTTTTTCCAAAGTCCTCTCTTGTCTTCAGTGACCACTATTTGTATAGGCAGCTTACCAAAAGACCAATTGCCTCGATAGCTAGCCGTGTTTTTATTGATGAATCCGTCCCACTTTATGAATGGGTCCTTTTCTTCTGGATATTTAAGAGCTAATCCGATTTGGCTTGAATCTGCCGGGTTGAATTTACCGAATCCATTAGATACTTCTCCCTTTAGAGATATGACAGAAGAAGTTAGGTTGAGTATTCTCTCACCCTGACTCATAATAGTATTGTACAAGTCTCTATTTGAATTCTTAAGTTCAAGAGTTAGATCCCTCTCGCTTTTATAATAGTCTTCAAGTTTAGCGTATCGACCGTTTGCTTCTTTGACTAGCGAGTCGGATGCGATAATTGATCTCTTAAGTTCATCGGCTTGGCTTGCACCAGCAGACTTTACCGCTTCGACCCTCCATGAAAGCCAAAGAAGAATTACTATAAGGATTCCGATAAAGGCTAGATAAAATTTATCCTTCGTTTCCATCATATTTAATTATTTCAAGAAGTTCAGCTTGGCCTAGCTTTATACCAGACTCTTTCTCTATTTTATTTATTAACTCACGTTCACTGTTTCGAATATCCTCAAGTTCCTGACTCAACTTCGTCCGTGCCATTTCAATTGACGCAGCAGCATTTGACAATTCAGTCAGCTTATCGTGTATTACACCGTATTTTTTGTAAATATTAACGATGTTTTGTTTTTCAGTTGTGGTTATCATGATTCTACTATTTTTACTTCAAGTGTTCCAGTCAATACATGTTCTAATCTGGCCAATCTATGCGCGACCTCGCTCATATCAATGTTTATAGATTGAGGCGCAGCAGTCGAATTACTGCTTTCTGTTACCTTATCGGTAACCGTTGATCTGGACTCTGTATTTTTCTCTACCATAGATACTCCAGTATTATTTGATGTTTCTGAAGTATTTAGTGAGGTTGTGCTCTCTTTTTCTTTAATTTGAGATGCGGGTTTATTTGGAATGCTTGGTGCTGTCTTTACCACTTCAGTCATATCCTTTGATTTAGGTTGAAGGGTCGGTATAGCCTCTGACTTAACTTCAGTTGACTCTTCTTTGTTCATTTTATCATATTGATTTACATAATTGGTTAGAGCATCAAACTTGGCTTGCGCCAATTCATTAGAATCAACTAACTCCTCACTCTCTTTGCTTTCTTCATTGATCGGAGATGTCTCCGTATTTGCTGAGACTTTTTCAACTGACTTTTCTTTTTTGTTTGTTTTTGAGTTTAATGTGTTATTGGTCGTTGAGGTCTTGGTTATCTTTTCAAGGTAAGCCATAGCGTCTCTAATTTCCCTATATGATTGCTTATCACTTGACTCTGACTTAGAGTTAATCGAATTATTTGTAGTAGCCGATTCAGTGTTCTCTTTTGTCGTATTGCCTTCTACATTTTTGATTGAGTTCAATGCATTTGAGGTAATCGTAGAGCTATTGTTTACAACATTTGAAACATTCGATTGACTTGTATTGATTGGAGAGGATATTGCTGGAGTTTCTTTAGATTCAAGGTTTAGATTGACTGTTGTCCCAGACTCAGGCACAGTCGATTCAGTAGGTAATTTAACTGGCGTAGTTGTTACTGAGCCGGTCAATGTCGAAACTTCAGTTTGATTTGAGGTTTCCCCTTTTTCAGGATTGACTGCAGAACTTTGAGTTATCGGCTTGGCCACAGGCTCAAATTCATTTATTGGAGCCTTTGTTTTTTCTTTGACCTGTTCAATCGGTTGATTTACTGGACTTGTAGGTTTAGCTTCCTTTTTACCAACTGGATCTCCATTTTCAAGTAAAGCATCGTAAAACTCAGCAGAGTTTAATATTTTGCCAAGATAGTGACCTCCAGACTTTCCAATTGCATCTTCTATAAATTCAGCAAGATCGCCATCCGGTTTGCCCACTTTTACTGACTCAACTAACTTATCAAATTTCAGGTCTGCTTTGATGAGTTCTGAGCCTATTGATCTCATCACAGAATTAAAGTAGGCTTCTCCACCTAGGTTTTGAATAGCAAGTTCGTTCTTATATTGAATCGGAGCGTCCTTAATTTTAAAAAGAGAAGAAACAGCTGACTTGTCTTCTTTGTCTAGCAAAAGACTTGTGTATAAATCGCGGAATAATGAATTATCAACACCGCCGGCTTCAGGAAAAAGATCTTTGATTAGGCTTCCAAGAGTAGGGTAAGTCGCGTTTACTGGAGTAGTAAATTTCAAAGCTTCGGCCTTAGCCTTCTTGTAGGTTTCAAGATTAGTCGAAGCTATTTCTACTCTATTTGCAGCTTCCTTAGCAAATAGGTCTATGAATTTTTTAAGTTTATCGCCCACTAAACACTAATCTTTTTGTTATTTATTTTAGCTTTAGGTGCGGTGGAAGATTCACAGCAATAGGAGAGCTTGGCATAGACTCTATTGAGGGCTTATCCTCTAGCTTCTCTTCAAGGTCCTTTTTAATAATGTTGAATAGGTAAGAATACTCCATGTATTCAAGATTGTACAGCGTATCGAACGATTGTCCAAGCTTCACCGCCATCCGAGCATTAAGCTCAAATAAGTTCATCAAGTCCAGCTGAAATAATGAAAATATCTTTGACAGTGAAGCTTCCTCCCAAAAAAATGGCGCTCTCAGTTACGGTCTTGCACTTTTCGCAAAGACACACCGCTCTATTTAGGCTGGCATCCTCCAATTGCTTTGTAAACTTATGGATGAATACGAACTTATTTTCGTGCCAATTTAGTGATTTGAACTTGATGTCGGTGAGAGAGTTAAGATCTTCTCTTCTCCAGTCCCTTGTGAGATATGGACCATACTCATAGAATGCCTGATCAATCTCAGAACCCAGTTTCTCTTCTGATCTCCTCTTAAGTCTAAACTTTGAAGACATTCCCAAATTAGGTAAATAGAGATTGAATGTGTCGTTAAGCTTTTCAGATCTAATAACAAAGCATCTATCTGCTGGTGAATACCATTTCATCAATTCAGATGGGTACTTAAAGCCTGCCAAATTTTGACTTGTTACCTGGGTCTTATTTGTGTGATTACAGGTTGGATTTTCACACTTGATGTATGCCCAAAGCTTGTTTTCCTGATTAGGAAATGTGAGTTCGTATATTCTAAAGAGTATGTGATATCGGTCTACTTCCAAAAAATCATTTATGTTTAGTGGAGTATTGCTTCCTTTTACTCTAAATTTGGTACAAGAATTGAGTATTAGGTTGATCTTTTCTCTAACGTCTACTGGATCGGATTCATCGATTGTAGACCAGTGTCTAATTTCTTTTACCTTTGCTGATCTAATTAAGAGTTCAGCGTCTTCTGGATAAAACAATCCCTGTGATGGAAGAAGATTTAGGTTAAGTATCTTCCAAGGAGATTCACCAAACGCTGACTCCTGAACAGGAGAATAGCTAGGGGCTTTGCCTAGACTTGTGACAGGTTCACTTTCTTTTATAGTTTCGGTTACTGTGTCGTCTTTCCCGTTAATTCCGTGAATTCGATCTTGCTCTTCTAGCATTTCCTTTGCTACAGAGTCGTCAATTGTTTGCATGGGTTACCCATTTTTTTAATCTTATAACGAAGATAAGAGTATAGGTTTCAATAAAATTAAGTAAGCGGATTAGGAATTTACGAATTGAGTGAATGAAAGCGCTCTAAAGCCTTCGTAAACCTTTTCAATCGTTTCAATGTAGATCTCCTGTGACTTAAGAGTCTTGGGATTTTTGATCCAGGCACGGATTGCCTGATTTGCATAGTCTGGTTGGATCTTTAGTAATTTACCGACGACCATTGTGCCAGCATCCTCTCCTAATTGAGAATTAATCAGGATGCCCCTTACTCTATCTCCAGGCTTAAAATATTTCTTTAGCTTATTGATACTCATATCGAGCTCAGTGAAGCCTGAGTCGCCTCGGACTGACAGATCTTGAAGAGGTACCTGCTTTATAGAGATTCCTGGAGTGAATTGGCTTCGACCCATCGTAAAATTAAAATCGCCCTTAGTTCCATAAAATGGAATTCCCCTGGTGAAATCACCGCGGTTTACTAAAGGAGAAATATAATTTTCGTATACGAAGTTCTTCATTACCAAACGGTTTGCATTGATTTTCTCTTATATCCAACGACAGTATAAGCACCAGAAGGAGTTTGCATTACTCCAGAAGAGTTGCAAAACAAAAACTTTTTAAGGTACACTGGAATTGTGCTGTGTAATCCATTTCCTGAAGTCAAATAAGAAACAGGATATAGTGGAGCAAGAGTTGAGTCATCCGGAGTATCGATTCCCCATATTTTTACGTGAGTTGAACCTGCACCGATTCCAGATATGTCAACAAATTCTATTTTAAAAATAGGTCCCTTTGCCGCTCCATATTGTTGAGTTGCTCCTATTTGGTAGTAGCCTAACGAAGTCGGTTGGCCTTTGGGAAGTCTTTTATCTGTACTTACAAATGTCGGTGAATAATCCGTGTTGTGGACTAGGGTTATTAGTTCTGTGCCGCTCTCTAGCATCGTTTTCTGTTTTTTTAGTTAGCTTGTCCTAATAAGACCAGAGCCACTACTCTAATTTTAAAACTAGAGCTTGGGTTCGAGATCTTTATTTTATTTATTACTTGACTCGTCTGATTAGATTTGGGATTAGTAAACATCGCAAAGAAATTGTACAAAGGATACTCAACATCAGTCAAAGTTGAACCATTTTGTATGGTCAACACTGAATTCTTTGTAGTTATGTCTATTGTTTCGCCATTTGCATCAGAGGTAGGATAGATCACTTTTAAAAGTATTCCACGAGCATAAAGTTGTCCACTAGCCAGCGTTGAACTTGGCGAGTGTTGGTCAAGTCCATTATCGAATATTGTGATCTCTCCACCGTTTGCGTCAACATTTGTTCTGACGCATGTATTTCCGTCTACTGGAAAAGCAAAATCGTTCATGCAAAAGTCATCAGATGTTGACGAGCCGCTAATTATTTTAAAACATAGGTCATTGAATAGCTGCAGTATGTCTTGTTGAGCACCGCCGCAACAATCACAAATTGTGGTAAGATCAATCATTATTGAATATTTTTTTCATAGTATGGCTCAATCGAGTATAATCCAGTCCTTTCTTGGGCTCAGGGTCAGCAACTTCCTCAACTGGTTCAGCAAGTTCAGTAATCGGTTCAGATTCTACGACTGGATCCGGCTGACTTTGCGTCTCTTCTGGAATGTATTGTGAATCTGGAGTCGGCTTAACCTCTTCTCTAGATTCATAACTAATGAAGAAATGTAAGCACGTAAGAGAGATTAACGGAAGTAGTCCGCCTTCGAGGATGGAAAGTAACCTTCTTTGTGCAATAAGATCACTTATGTCGCTTCCCATCGATTCAATAATCGGAGTAGTCAGATCTGACCAGTCTTTAAAAGAGGTAGACGCAACGTCGATGTGAGAGTAGCTAAAGTAGATGTTACCTATGAATTGAATTAGGGTAACGATGATAAAAACAAACCACACAGAAAAGCCCTTAACTCTTACTGAGGCTGCTGCAATTGCTGACATTGCCGCTATTTCAACGGCAACCGATAAGTAAATTGCCCAGCTTACTGGATTGGCAAGACCGTACCAGCTAACTACGTGAGATATTGATATTGCCGCAACTGCAAGTATTGGAATTAAAAAGGCCGATCGAATTAACGAGTTCTTATTTTTTTCTATCCAATTCATCCTTTGCCGTCATCTTATTTTTTATCTCAGACAGACTCTTTTTTATGTCTGATAGACTTGCCTTCTTTGCATCTGACTTTTCAGAATATACCAAGTAGTCAAACATCACCTTTTCCATTGCATCCTTTACCTGATCAGTAGTTGGCATCTTGTCCAATTTGGTCTGCAGTGAGTCAATCTTTCTCTCAAGAACAAGGGTTTTTGAATCGTAATCCTTCTCTAGCTTAGTCACCTTGTTGCTGGTGCAGCCTTTTGATAGAAACAGCAAAAGGAAAATAACAGTTGTTACTTTCCAAACATGAAGCTTTAATAAGTCAATTATGTTTTTCATAAGTTGCTCTTTTAGTTATTTATTTTAGTAACAGATCGTTATCTGTGTATAGCAAATGCAAGTCCAAGGATCACAAGTAAAGTGATCACAGCGAAATAGCCGATCGAAAAATTAAACTTTTTCTTTGAGTATTTTTTGTAGTCAAACGTTATTTGCAGAACGTATCCGTAAAAGTCTGCAGTTTGGATTCGGTCGTAATCCATTTTAATTGAATCAAGTATGCCCTCCTGTGTAAGAAATTCGGTGTACTTTTTCATTTTTTCAGAGATTAGTCTCAGCTCGACTGATTCCTTTGCAGTATCAGTGTACATAAGCATTTCAGGATTAAGATTGACTCCAATATACATATTGGCATCTTCATCAACGGAAAGACCGACTTCTTCGAGCTTTTTACTCTCCTGTAAGCCAAAAATAATTTTCTTGTACTTTTGGTGATGTTTGAGTTCAGTTACACAATCAATAAGATCCTGATAGACCTTTTTCGGATTAACGTCTTTGATTTTCATAATAAGTCTTGTATTTTTTGCTCAAGTTGTGGATTTCCCTTGAGTACAGCTAATCGAACATCGTAACGTATCTTACGCAGTTTAGTTTTAACGGTGTTCTCATTTAGCTCATAATCACTTGCGATCTGCTTTACTTTCTTGTTAAGTAGCATTTTATCAACTGCAATGGATCTTAAGAGGTCATCCTCTATTTGATTGATCTCATGGACGACAACATCATAAATGTCATCCAGTAATTTTTTGCTTTCAATAATAGACCCATCATCTGCTATTCTTTCTTGAACAGAATAGTGAGCGTCTATGTCTTGCACCGAGCTCTTCTTCTTGTAATGTAGGTAATACAAGGTTTCGTTTCTTGCAATCGTGTATATCCAGGTAGTAAACCTGCCTTTACTAAAATCGAATTGCGAAGCGTTTTTGAAGATCTTTTTTAGAGTCCACTGAAGAGATTCCTCAGTATCAAATTCATTTCTACAGAATTTCCAGATGAAGTTTTTAAGCTTTGGAGAGATTAGAGTTGCTAATTCGTTTCTTTCTCTTTCTGTTATTTCGCTGGTTAGTAGTTTTTCTGAAATTTCTTGGATTCTTGCGTTGTTGATCAGATTAATTTTCTCATATCCCATATATTAAACTAGCTCTTTTTTTCGTAGGTTATTGCTTATCTCTAAGCACTCTTGACATTTTTCATATTCCTCCAGTTGCTCATAGAAAGCGATTGCCTGATCAAGGCAACGAAGAAACTTTTCGTGTCCTAAGTTAATTGAATACTCTATTTCATTTATTATGATTTTAATGACTGGTACTTCAGGCTCGCTTAATTTTAGATTATCACGAATTGCATGTACAACACTTTCATATATAACAGCTTTGTGTTCATTAAAAACTTCTTCAAGAGTTATGTCTCCTCTAAATTCCAGTGATTTCATAATAAGTAGTACGAGTCTTTTATAAGATACTAATAATTAGTTAACGATTAAAAAATCGGCTTTGTAATTTTTTAAATTCGTCAAGCGATTTTAAATCGAAAACATTTTGCTTTACGGGGTTGGCAGATGAGTCTGATGCTCGTGGAGCATTTAGACTTGATAGTTGATTAAAATCATACAAACTCTTGGGATTCGTTTCACGAAACACTTTAAATATTTTTTCGTCAATCTCCTTTCTATATTCTGGAGCAGTTGATTCGTATGTGTCAATTCCCATGTCCCAAAACTGTGGAGAATCAAAGAAAGTCGTCATGGTCACTGAAGTCATTGCAAGGTCGTCATTACCGTTCTGTCCCCTGTATTGTCCTCCTTTTGATTTACCAAATGCCATTAATTCCATCACAGTCGTGTATTCATTAGGAATTATTTTGTTTGCGGCAACTGTGTACTTAAATCGTTCACAGTATTTGATTTTATTGGTCGGTCCAAGTCTTACTCCTAATTTTGGAGCGACTGCCATTTCTGTGTGCTTGGTGTGCACAAACTGTCCCGGCCAATAATCGTTATTTGATGACATCATGTTGTGCACAATTTCTCCCTTATGATTCACTTCAAGTACGATTCTGATCCTTTCAGGGTTGAATATTTTATACACTATATGTTCACAATCTGCTGAAAACTGGTTGATGTCTCGCTCATTCGTTCGATAGGTTGCAACTTGCACGAGAGCTAAGGTATCAAGCTCATTGCGAATCGCCTCCTTCTTTTTCAATAGAAGATTTACAGGTAGAGCAACTAATCGATAGATATTCATGACTGAATAGTCGCCGCCGACTCCGTCTGCAGTATCTATCGTCGCTACATAGTTTGACCGATCTGCTTTAAGGTCGGATATTGAGTATTTGGAATACTTTGGATGTATTTTAAAATAGTCATTAATGTGTTGAAAGTTATCGTTTACTGCAAACTGTGTATTAACGTATTCGACTTTCATGTTATAGAGTCTCTTTAGCTCATTTGATCCCAATAACAATTGATCAGACGAGAAGAACTGTAATCCATATTCCTGATTAAAGTCTTCGATCGAGCCAAGATCCGCAATAGTATCCTCTTTCCACCTTTCATCCCTGCCTGGAACCTGCCACCAGTCGACTCTTAACGGAACGTAGTTACTCCTACGCTCAATCGCATCAGTCCATATATCATAGAACTTGTTCTTTCCATTTGGTGTAGATGTTATGATAACCTTTGCATTAGGGTCTGCCGTGACGGTTGGAAATACTGCACGATAAAATTCATCCAGCTTTGCAGAATCTATATGAGCAAACTCGTCCATATAGAGCAAGTTAACAGTAAGACCGATACCTGACTTTTTGGTAGTCGTTCTTGCAACAATACGACTGTCGTTGTCAAATTTAATATTTCCGGAATTTATCAATTTTATTCCAGGTTTCATAAAGAAAGGTAGACCCTCCAGAGTTATCTTCAATTTATCTAATAGCTCCTTGGTCGTGTTGAAGTTATCGGCAACGATTAGGGCAGTCTTTTCAGGATTAAACATGGTAAACCAAAGGATAAAAATAGCAGAAGTAACCGACTTACCGATCTGACGACTTGCCATTAAAATATTAAGACGGTTTGTGCTAAATGACTCAAGGATCTGTTCCTGAAAATCACGAAGGCCCATCGTTTCCTTTATCAGCTTAATTCCCTTAGGTGTTTGTATGCAGCAATAATTGTATGCAAAATAAATAATGTCCTCTTTACACTTTTTAAGCTCTTCAAATTCTTCAGGAGTGTATTCAAATGGAAGCGCTGCCCGCTTTAGGTTTAGGTCATTGTCTTTGAATGGAGAACTGTGCAGTCCCTTTATATCAAGTCCATTATCGATTTCTTCAATTAGCGCATTGATCCTTACCGTAGTCCATAAAGAGGCGTTTGTATCATTGTCCGCTCCTCCCATTGACGACACTTTACGAGAGACGAACGCCCCCCTACTTGACATAATATCCTTCATACGATTAGATTATTTCGCTAAGATCGATAAAATCGTCCGAGTCTTCTGCTTGGATCTGGATATTACGATCTTTCATGAGGTCGATCTTTTGACTTGGATCAACGAAGTTATTTTTAGCCTCCTTTTTGGTTGGGGCAGATTCAGGAAGACTCTTTATCATGTTCTTAGTCCCAACTGTGATGAAGAACTGACCTTCCTGCGGACTAGAATCAACTTTTTCAAAGTCAGAATTGACTGGCTTATCTCTATTTAGTTTCTGATAGGTCTCTTCCAAAAAGATTATGTAATTTGCCTGCATCTTAGTGATGTCTGCCATCTTATCCTGTAGCTGACCCATCACCTCAATTAGTCGAGGATGCGTGTTGCCTGAGGTAATCTCCTCCATCACCTTTATGATTGTGATCTTTAGAGTCTTTAATTGAAAGAAAAGATTGGAGATGTTGATTGTATCAAGCTCTTTCTTGTGTTTTGCATAGTCATTTTGCTCAAATACTCCAATGTCCACAAAGTTTTTAAAGAGCGAGTCAGTGATCTCTCTTGCCTTCTTAGTAAACTGTGAGCTCATCGCTTCAAAATCATAAGGACTCTCTTTCTTTAATTCCTGCGAAAGATCGTTGTCCACTATAAGATTGGCGTGAGTCTCTTGCCCTATTGAACCTAAAAGAGATTCTATCTCATCTTTTAGATGACCACGGTTTTCGCGGCTCATGCCGCCTTGCTTCTTAGCCATATGTTTAGTTTATCTTGTTTTCGTACTTATCTAATGCCGGATTCACATTGATTTTTATCTGTTTTACTGCCTCTATCCATTCATAGACAATCGCATCTATTTTTGAAAGGTATGTATCGAGCGTTGGATTCACTCCAAACATCTGACCTGACAGAGTTTTCTTAAGTATGTTTCCTTTGTAATCGTATCCCATGTTTAGACGATTCTCGCGTCTACTAAAGATGGGTCTGAATATGCTGTCTTTTGTCATGCTGATCCATTTTTTGGTCTAGGGACAATGTTCTTCACCTGAATATTTACAGGACCTAGTGAAGTGGTAGAGAGACCTTCGCTATATGCGTTACCGTAGCGATCGGTGAATCCACCTTTTATTATCGCAAGTTCTCCATTTTCTATTATAATATCGTTGAATTCATCGACTCCAACATCTGCAGCAGACGAATTTGCGATCTTGCTAATTTCGTTCTTTTTAGATACTATATAGATTGAAACTGAATCGACTCCGTTTACTCCCTCAAGTAGAGCAATCAAATCACTCTTTGGAATTCTGTTGCGTCTAGTCGTTTGAATAAAGAAGGTACCTAAAGAGTTAAGTATGTCGTTTTTAATGATGCTAATGTCAACATCATCGTATGCAATTATTGAAACGTTCAATACATATAAGCTCGGTACTGGATCTATGATGACTGCATCAGTTGATATTAGCTTTGATCCTGATTTTTCAATGTATTTCAAAAGCTCATTTTTTTGATAGTCGGTCAAGGTGAATCGATCGATGGTCGCGCTAAAATAATCCTGACCTGTGTTAAATGTTTGGCGTATGTCTGGAATAAGAAATAGGTCCAGAACACGACTATCGTTTGGATCAAGATACACTTGGATCACTGAGAAAAGCTTTAACTTTCTTAGTAACACTTCATAGTGATCTACATTGACTAGGGCAAAGCTTTTCGATTCTCTAGGAGCAATAAGACGAGTCAAAGTTGAATCTTCTGCATTGGATCCAAAGAACGGAGCATGTGTTGCAGTTATGCTGATGTATTTATTTAGGTCGATCTCATCTCCCAAAGAGCTAAATCCAGTGTCGATCCATTCAAATCCAACCTTTGCTAGGTCGTTTGTACGGATATTGCCGTTTGCGCCCTCAGTCACCAGGTATTCAACTGTGATGTCTGCTCCCTTTGGCGGTATTGCACCAAAGTTTCCATTACCAAAATACACATCTATTCCGCTAGTGATCCCGGTTCTAACCATGTATGCAGGTTCGCCTCTTGGCATGTCTAGGATAGAGTCGTACCTGTTCCAAAGACTTCCGTTCACATAGACATTGACAAAAAAGTTATCAATATAAAAGTTTTGAGGACTGCTAATCGAATAGCTGTCTGTCGGTATGCCTTTAGCCGTTACTGTCTGAGTCTCAACAATTCCTTGCTTTATTCCAAGCTTGAGTCCGTTATTGGTTCCATTGAATGGAAACCTTATTTGATCTTGCGAAAGCTCTAAAATATAGGTAAGTCCATTAGCTAGAGAACGAATTCTCGTGAGATTTGGAATAATCACGCTGTCGTATGGAGCGTTAACCGCACTTGAATTTGTGCTAATGCTGATCTCACCAATTGCGGCAACTGCTCGGCTAGGGTTATGTCCCGAAAGGGAAGCTAACGAATAGACAGATGTAAGACGGGTGGCTTCATTTATATTAAGCTCAGTGATAGAGTCCTCTATATAATAGAACACAAGTTGCGTAAGGTTCTCAACAACAAGTAACAATTGGCCGAAAGGTGAGGCTGCCGTAAATATTGATCGGCTTTGACTAAAGCGGTTTGTCAGATAGTTTATAGTCTGACTCATGATGTCTTCTATGTATATACTTAGTCGATTAAGAACTTTAAAATTGTCAACTGCGCTTGCCATTTACCTAAATATTGTTTATTTTATTTATTCTGTTGAAACCGATTTAGTATATTAGATAAAATACTACGGATAGATAAATCAGATCTTTCCAATATGGGCCGGCCGGGTATTGATTGGCGGCGTTAGTTCATTGAGATGATGCAAGCTGAGTTAGCATTGAAACTCGTTAATCCCCAATGCAGAATACAAACGACGCTAAGTCAACATTTACCTTCGAAGACGCAATGTCTTTCGTTGGCGCAGAAGTAGCAATAGCTGCCTAAGCACCGGGCGGTGACTGCCTAGGAACAGAAAGTCACAAATTGGAGGTACGATCAATAGATCGGAAGCCAGAAGACACTACGGAAAGACGTGTAGGCATGTAGATAGCCGTCATGAGGAAGAGAAGGAAACTCTTCATAAACTACCCCGAAAACCAAAAAGTTTGTCAGTGTCGTAAACTGAGTAAGCTTGTGAATGAGTCCTTTCTACTAGTCGAGCAAGACGTGGGTTCAACTCCCACCCGGTCCACAATAAGCGATATACTTTTAGTGTATCGCTTATTTTTTGTTATCTAATTCATTAAGTTTATTAAAGGCTGCGATAAATCTTTCCACTGGGTTAACTTTAGGAAAAAGTGAATCCTGAAGAATGTGAGAGTCCCGTGCCACAGTTTTTCCTAAAGCAGGTTTAGTGGATTTCATTGCTGGTATTGTGGCAGGTTTATTTACAGGCACAATCTTATCTAGTGTGGCTGAGTAGGCAAGCGTTCCCTCTTTAATTAGGTCAGTTGCAGCTGGGCTCTCTCCGTTAACTGTAAGTTTAGCACCAGTGAGAACTAGACTAGCTAACGTTGATTCAATTTGAGCAATTAGTTCATCTGCAGTAAGTATCTTCTCAGCAGACACATTAAGGATTCGATTATTTCCCTCGTTCTTCCTAGCAAGATTAACCGCTGGTGAACCTACAGTAGGTGTGTAATTGCCTGATTTATTTAGAATTGTTGCTTCTACTCTGTATTGCATGTGTTTTACTTATTTTGAGGAGATCTTCCTACCTTTATTTATTTAAGATGAAGCCAGTTTAGAATAAATAGAATAAAGATCAGTTAGATGTTTAAGTCTATTTCAAATAAAGAGTTATACGACAATTCCAGTCTTGCGTTTGTCTTTGAGTTCTTTACTCCTCTAAATAAGAGAGAACTTGCTGCAAAATTAGCTAGAGCGCTCGGCAAAAAGGTCAAGTGGTTCACTGACGTTGACTCCACCTTTGAACCCACATTGGAATCGTTTAAGATCTCTCCAGTATATTCAAACGGATACAAAGAGACGAGCCTTTCGACAGGTTTTATGCCATACCTAGAAGCAATACACATGATGTTAAAGGTGATGAACGTGATTGAAGCCCTTGGCTATACTACAGATCGTTGTTCAATGACTACCAGAGTCCGCCTCAACGAAGATGAGCTAGGACTAACTGTAAAGACTGATAAGCTAAACAAGTTTAAGTATTTGCTTGGATTCGATGAGTCTAAGCTATTTGAAATGTGGCCGCACAAGGTCAATGAAAATACCAAAGTATATCGCAATCAGTTGAGATTTATTAAACCTCGACAGATATACAACACAGTAGTCACAGAGAGCCGTGTCGAAAGAATGGATCCCAATGAATTTAATTTCCCTGAGTCTGATTTCTTTGCAACTGACTTTTCTGAGATGGATCGAGGCAACCTTATTTTAAAATACATCTCAGGCAAGGACTATCACAAGAAAAAGAAGGAGTCAGTTGACTCAATTAATTTTATCATAGAGCACCTCTATGCTACTCTATCCAATAATTATGAGTATACATTAGAGGAAAAGAAGATTATCTCTGAGATAACTTCTGAGCTTAGAGATGCAGTAGATTCTACTCGCAGCTATAGTAACTTTAAGATGAAATATCCTGGCATATCGATATATGTTGATCTTAAGGACGACCGTCGATTCATTGAAGCAAACTACGACATTATAAAGGAGAGACTCTTTCAGCTAGTGTTTGGCGGCGAGATCTCAGAGGGGGTCATAAACTGGGACACTAGAAGAAAAGCCTTTCAGGTAAAGGACGCAACTGTTTCTAGAGGAATACTTGTGGAAAATATCGAATTCTACCAGTGTACGGTTGAAGTTGATGCAAAGGGCTGCTTATTTGAGGGATGTTCGATAAAGAGCTCAAAACTTAGTGAGTGTACTGTTTTTTCAAATAATTTTATCAAGAGCTCAAAGATAATCGATTGCACTTATATGGGAGAAAACAACGACATTAGTACAAGTTTTCTTGATAACTCAGACCTAAAGATGATTAATGCTGATCTGCGTGAGTGCCTTGTAAATAGAGGAAGACTCACCATCAATTCAACGATAGACAAGCACACCAAGATAATTGCCAAGTTAAGATAAGCCCAGTCCCACTATAATAAATAATAAAAATAATGGGTCTTGATGGCTATTTACACAAACCTAAACTCAATTAGGAGACTTACCAATTCTAGCTTAAATGCGATAATTGATATTACCAATCTAAACTTTAAGAATCTATCCTCCGCAAACCTTGGTTTCCTAACCAATATTGCGTATGATGAAACTCTAAATACTGCAGCTCTTAGCGGAATAACAGTTGGCACCGTCATTGTGACGAATACTTTAAGCATGGTCCAGGGATCGACCACTAATCTAACAATAGATGCTCAAGGCAGAATCGTCGGTCAAAGCATCACGATGCAGATCTCCCAAGCAAAGAGGAGACGATTTACGGACTTTAATGACTGGCCTAGCACAGGAGTACCTGGAGAAATAATTTACACCGGTATTTCAAATCAGCAACCCTATTTTGGAGAGGATTTTATCGGCTACTTACAGGGTAGAGGCTGGGTGAGTTTGACTGGAAACGGTGGAGGTGGAGGCGGTAATGATCCGGTTATTGTATTAGGCGATGGCACTGGATCATCTGTTCGTAAGTTAAACGGTAACTCAGCAACTGGTAACTATTCGACCATTTCCGGCGGATCTGGAAATACAGTATCAGGTAATGCATCGACCATCGCTGGAGGTACACAAAATTCTGCTTCTGGAAGCGGAGGAGTCCTTAATTTTTCAACAGCATACAGCGGTTCGCTTCCTGATACTATGGGCTCAAATATTCAAACTGCAATTGATGCAACTTCCGGTATGGGATCTGGTGCAACTGCAGTGATCACAATTTCCGGTGGAGTCCTTACTGCTTTTCCGGCTGATCCAGGCATCGATTACCAGGTAGGCGATACCCTCACTATATATGGAGACTCGCTTGGAGGAAGTCGTCCTCAAGACAATATTGTATTCACGGTAACACAAATACTTCCAGGAAATTCAGTTATTGGCGGAGGATACGCAAATTCAAGCGAAGCCGCGCTAGCTACAACAATAGGCGGAGGATATTCAAATTATATCAACAGTTCAGCAGGTTCAGTGATAGGCGGAGGTGTTGGAAGTATTATTTACAATGCGGTCACTGGCACAATTGCCGGAGGAAATTCAAATGTCGTGTCCGGTGTACTTGGAACCATTTCAGGTGGAGGCGGAAACTTGGCATCTGGTTATGTCTCTACCGTCGGCGGAGGAGTTTGTAATTCTGCAACTGGAGAAACTAATATAATCGGTGGAGGCTACGGAAACTTTACGAGTCACGAAGCCGCTACTGTTTCTGGAGGAATTAGCAACTGTGCAAGCTCATGTGTTGCAACAGTCGGAGGAGGATTCTGCAATACATCAGCTGGACCGCACGCAACAATCGGTGGAGGTGCACTAAATCACATAATTGGAGCAGACGGTATACTAACACTTAGCGGAACCACATACAGTGGAACCCTTTCGAATAATACATATGCTTTAATTTCTCAGGACTCTACTTCTGGAAACGGTCATGATGCTCTATTTGAAATAATGATTTCAGGAGGAATTGCATCAATTACCGTTTCTTTTCCAGGACACGGCTATTCCACTGGCGATACTATCACATTTTACGGAACCACATTTGGCGGATCTAGTCCTGCTGATGATATTACCATAACGGTAGGTCAAATTATTAATGGAGACTCAACGATAGGAGGAGGATACTGTAATTATCAAGAAGGTCTGGCTAGCACAATTGCTGGAGGAATTGGAAATAGCAGTACGTGCTCGGCTGCAACAACAATCTCAGGTGGGGCGTATAACACAATAAGCGGATATTTGAATATTGTATCAACTATTTCAGGAGGAAACAATAATTCAATTACTGCACCTTTCAGTGTAATTGCAGGCGGTGGACAGAATACTGTTTCTTCTTACTATTCAACAATAGGTGGAGGTAGTGGAAATTATATAAGCGGTGCAGGATCAGTTATCTCAGGAGGAGGCATAAATTCAATTGTTTCCGGAGGAGGAGTTATTTCTGGCGGAGCTAATAACACCATAGGTTGTAATGGATATGGATCAGTAATAGGAGGAGGAATCTATAATTATGTAGGTTCATGCTGTTCAACCGTTAGCGGCGGTTATTGCAATACGGTGAATGATCCGTTACTAAGTCGTCCAGGTGGAGGATATAGTTCAATAGTCGGAGGATCCTATAATGTTGTTGAAACAAATAGTGAGCATTCATTTATTGGAGGAGGATACGGAAATACCGTAGCACATTCTGGAATTGTAGTAGGCGGCTACTCTAATACTGCTGAGTCTGGAATTGTAGTAGGCGGCAGCTCTAATACTGCAACTGGTAACCAATCTTTTATTGGAGGAGGAATTCAGAGCACTGCCTCTGGACACTATGCAACGTTGGCTGGAGGTCAACAAAATTCAGCAATTGGAGATCTTTCATTTATTGGCGGTGGAGTGTTTAATATTGCAGGCGGAGTCGGATCGGCAGTTGTTTCAGGATATGGCAATACAGCATGTGGATGCGACTCATTTATTGGTTCAGGATGCAGTAATACTGTGTCTGGTGCATATAGCGGAATCCTTGCTGGAGTTTGCAACACTGCCTCATGCAGCAATAGCTTTATTGTTGGTACTGGAATAACTAGTGACCGTGCATGTACTACATTTGTGAATAACTTATCAATTAAAAACATACCATCAAGTAGCTCAGGGCTTCCTTCAGGATCAGTATGGTATGATTCTGCAACTTGCAACCTGAAGATAGTACCTTAAAAATCTACTTCAAACTTAAGATCAAAATAGGTGAATTTTGCCTGAAACGTCTTGAATTCTGGCGTGTTTGCGCTGTATGAGAGTCGGAATCCGTCCTGTTCTTTAAGGATCGGTTTATTGAAAATCACCGAGGCTACTGAGTATCCTTGGTTGTCCATCAGCACAAGTCGAATAGGTGAAAATGTCTGGACTTTATTATTAAAATCAAGGTATGAAAGTGCGTTCTCTAGAAAGATAAAGTAGTTAAGGTAGGCGTCAGTCAATTTAAAAGTGACGGTCAGCTCACGCTCAAAATCATCGGCAATAGGCACTGAGTTTTTAAAATCCTGCTTCTTACCATAGATTCGCGTCTGCTGTGCTGGACTCATTCTCCATCCAGGAAAATTGATGCTCTGTATGGTAGATGACATAAAGTCTTCCACTTTATCATATGGTAAAATAAGGCTCTGATAATACGACTTGTACTTTTCCATGATCGCTGGGGAAAAGAAATCCGGCGGAAATAGAAGTACGAATCCGTTCTGTCTTACGTTTAATAACATTACTTGTGTTTAGCTTTTTTTGCTCTCTGCCAAAGTGATTTATCGGCCTTTTTAGTAGTCTTGCCACCCACGATAAAAGAATTTACTCTGGCCATGGCCCACTGCTGCTGTGCTACGCCAGGACGGTGTCCAGTCTTCCAAGCAGCCATACCTTTTTTGTATACGGTCCTTAGGATTCCCAATGGAATTCCGCTGCTTTTTGCTTTATTTTTAAGAGCTGTCTCGTTTTCAAATAAAGCAAGTGGCACAACATAGCTTTCAAACTTTTTTCTATAAGCTAGAGTGTATTTGCTTGGTTTGGTCTTATACCTCTTTCCAGACTTTGAATAGTCAGCTTTCCATCCACCGTCTGGATGACTTGTGTATGCAGTCGAATCGCTGTCTTTTTTCTTTGCATTTTTCTTGATTTCGCTACGCATAGTAGCAGCATCTTTTGTTAGGTATGCCGGGTTTACCTTTTCTGAGAGCTCACCCTTCTGCTTTGCCCAATCGGTAAAATTTAAAACTTGTTTCATTACGATGTCTCGATTATTTTAATAGTAAGATCTCCAGTGCCTTTTATTATCCTATGCCACTCTCCCTTTGGAATAAAGACCTGGGACAATGTCTCAGGCAATTTATTGTCCAACTGGATTTGCCAGTCAGTCTTTGAGATGGCAATTACATGTCTATCACTAAGGTCACGATGCCACATAAAATCTTCTGAGTCAGTTTCCTGCTTAAAAGTTCGAATCACGGTTGCATCTGACACCTTTATTTCTTGAAATGGTAGCTTCACTTTTCAACGATGTTATATTTTACTTCTGACATATACTTTATCAACCAATCAAAATACTGTTTGACGGTAAACTTATCCTTATGTGTCATCATTAACTTTTCCAAATCTTTGGCTATAGTTTGTGATGCAATGTCACCAAATGAAGTCTTTTTTCCTGAAGAGTCTTTTGAATCTATTGCGTGATCATATGGTCTTTTTTCCGTAAGAATATTATTTTCGCTTAGCCATTCATCTATCAGTTTTAATAATTCTTCTTTATTTTTGATATTATAGTAATAGAATTTAAGATGATCTTTTTCGATTGTGTAGTAGCTTGAATCTGATCCAAATTTGAATCCACACTCAAAGTTTCTATTTGATTGACAGTATTTGTAAAATTTAGTTATTAACTTAGAAATTGAATTGAAAAATTTAACTAAATTTTCCGGGGTTTGATTAAAAGTAATGTAGTAGTTATATGTCTTTTCCTGTTTAGTTCCTGATCTATTGAACTTTGCTTCCAACCACTGCATATTTTCTCTATCTGGATTTGGATAAAATTTTAAAATTGGATTTTCTTTGTAATTTAGTAAGCTATTGATAATATTATCAAATCCGTTTTTTGTTTTTTTAGCAAAATCTTCAAGAGTTTTATTTTCTTTGCCGCTAGATCTCATAATAAAATTGTAAATCAAACTGGATAAATTCACGTCCTGAGTAGATTTTCCAGTAATGAAATCCAATTTAGTTTGTAGATATTTTACAATTTTCTCTTCATTGACACCGCTGTAGAAATTCGATTCAAATATTTCATATGGTTTTAGATATTTCATAGCATTTTATATTTTACCAGTATCCTGGATAAGTTTTTCCACCCCAAAGGTGAGCGTAACGATTTATTCGACATGCCCAGTAACCAGCAGTCATACGATCAGTCTTTTGTGCGCAATTGTGCCTTGCGGCAAATGACTTTCTAGCTTTAGGATTCGATACTTTTGCTGTGAGTCCTCCATGAACATCGCCGAAGGATATTTGTTTCACCTTCTTGGTTTTGGGATTCATCACAAAGACATGGTATTTCTTGGCTCCACCTCTCATTGGTTTTCCAAGCTCAACTGACTTTCCATGATATTCGGCTTCTAGCACCATGTCTAATGGCACAATCTGACCTTCATATAGACCAATCTTACCAAGATCAGTCTCTTCAAATAGCGAGGCATCCAACTCATTTAGGGCCAATTGGCCAGCTTCATATAGCTCTCTGGCTTCGACTAGAAGTCTCACGTGAGCGTCGCTGCCCGGTCTAAAAACTGATTCTGCAATTGATACGCCCTTAGATACGTGATATTCCAGGCTGTCTGATGCCTGACTTGATTCATTCACAAACTGTGAAAAACTTTTTACTCGTGCTTCCATTAGTATTATTTATTTTATATTTCGCTAGGTGGAAAATCCTGATCCACAAAAGTATCGCTTATCACAAATTCTGAACCTGCAATCTTTTCTCTGTGATTAAATTGCTTGATGGTATTTCCTTTAAATCTGGTAGAATAATCGTCAAAGCTAGGGAAATATGTTTCAAAATCCAGTGACAGTGTGATAAAAACTTTATTGTCAGTCGTATAGTCAAAATTATACTGCTTTTGAAACTCAGCAGTGTCTGGAAAAGTTATCTGTCCGGGTATTCTGGTTCCTCTAAATTGAAAGTATCTCACCTGATTCTTATAGTAAAAATCAAAGATCTTTTCAAGTATCTTGAAAGTCTTATTTAGGTTATCGCTCTCAATCTTAAGAGTGTATTTTAAGGTGATAGGTAGAGCAAATAGTCTTGAAGAATAAGCTAATAATTGCTTTTGATCATTCACATCTCGGGTTTCCTGATTAAATGACCCTCTGACAAATTTATTGGTAACGTCCCCTGGTCTTATTGCAAAAGAACTTAGGGTCACTATTCCGCGAGGTAACACTTCGTAATTTCCTTCAGCGGCTCTTGGGTACTTACAATCACTTGGAATGTCTATGAAAAAGTCCTTCATAAATCCTTCATCTCCTGAAAAATTATAGAAGAACGGAACTTCATGTTTTTCTACTGTATCATTTCTCTTTAGGTCAATTATTACCTGACGATTTAGGAGGTCCAATACTGAAAGCGTGGCATTTCTAACAAATATGTCGTCAACGTTACGATTGATGATGTTCTCCTGGTTGTTATTCTGCATTGATTATCTATTTTTTGCGATGTAAGGCAAGTTGATCTGTTGTCTACAGTTATCGATAAGAACAAGTAGTGACTCGTCTTTTATGAACTGTTGACTTATGATAAACTCATGTTGCTCTTCCTTGATCATCGTGTTGAATACTCGAATATTTGCGATCCACATGTTTGAAGTAGGTAGCGTATAATATTGTGAGATATTGAATGTTACTGGAGTCAGCGAAGATGCGCTTGCAAAAACACGACTCAAGGCATTGTGATTAGTGATGTCAGATGGGTCTTCCATAATTGAATAGACGTAGACTCCACATTGTCTAAACTCATTAGAAACTGACACTACTAGAGAGTACCAAGAACCTAGAGTTATGTTTGCAATTGAGTAAGTAAGGACTTGTGAATTTAGGGTCACAGTGAGCACTAAGGTACCTTA